>Ga0207864_1000052_pt1 | contig 190837 bp, 179 predicted proteins | sample HigsolmetaAR202D_FD_184834 | JGI IMG/M metagenome (GOLD analysis project Ga0207864, IMG submission 184834) | Ionic liquid and high solid enriched microbial communities from the Joint BioEnergy Institute, USA - AR20-2-D (SPAdes) (version 2) ...
ACATACCGCCACGGTGGCCGAACGCGAATGCGGACGTGGAGGCGTTTCACCGGCTCGTCGAAGAGGAGTTCTTCGAGTTGGAGCGCTTTGGGGACCGGGAGGAGTTCCTCGTGAAGGTGACGCTCTACCAGCATTACTTCAACTTTGCGCGGCCGAACAGCTACAAGGGCGGACGTACGCCGTGGCCGATCGTCGGAGCCGACCGCCCCGGCATCCGGCCCGAGGTGCTCGCCTTGCCCCCGGTCCTCCTCGAGGCCGAGTACCAACGCCTCTCCAGGGTGGGTCAGGATGTACCCGGGCTTGACGGCGGCCGGCATCGCGCACCTTGAACCGGCACCGGAATCTCGGTAGATTAAAAGGCTTTGGTAGTCTGGAGGGGTGGTCCATGAGCGCGATGTTCGAAGAGCTGTCCGAAAAGCTGGACGCGGTGCTCGGCCGGTTCCGGCAGCGCGGCGTGCTCACGGAGCCCATGATCAAGGATGGGCTGCGGGAGATCCGGCGCGCGTTGCTGGAGGCGGACGTGCACTACCAGCTCGCGCGGGATTTCCTGGCGCGGGTGGAAGAGCGCGCGCTCGGGGAGCGGGTGCTGAAGTCGATCGCGCCCGGGCAGCAGATCGTCAAGATCGTCCATGACGAGCTGGTCGAGCTGCTCGGGACGAAGCGGGAGCCGCTGGCGGTTGCGCCGGTCCCGCCGACGGTGATTCTGCTCGTCGGGCTGCAGGGGTCGGGGAAGACGACGACGGCGGCGAAGCTGGCGAAGCGGCTGGCGCGGGAAGGCCGGTCGCCGATGCTGGCGGCGCTGGACGTGTACCGGCCGGCGGCCATCGACCAGCTGGAGACGCTGGGTCAGCAGATCGGCGTGCCGGTGTACGCGGACCGGGCGGAACGGGACGTGGTGGCGCTGGCGAAGGCGGCGCTGGAGGCGGCGAGGCGCGGGCGGCACCGGACGTTGATCCTGGACAGCGCGGGTCGCCTGCAGATCGACGCCGAGCTCATGGACGAGCTGCGCCGGGTGAAGGCGGCCGTGAACCCGACGGAGATCCTGCTGGTCGCGGACGGGATGACCGGCCAGGAGGCGGTCCGGATCGCGACCGGCTTCCACGAGGCGCTGACGCTCACGGGCGCGATCCTCACGAAGATGGACGGGGATGCGCGGGGCGGTGCGGCGCTGTCGATCCGCGGGGCCACGGGCGTGCCGCTGAAGTTCATCGGCGTGGGAGAGCGGCCGGACGCCCTGGAGGTGGTGGATCCGGCGCGGCTCGCGGACCGGATCCTCCAGCGCGGTGACGTGGTCGGCCTGGTCGAGCGGGCGCAGCAGGCGTTCGACGCGGAGGAGACCGCGCGGCTGGAGCGCAAGGTGGCGAAGGAGGGGAAGTTCGACCTGGACGACTTCCTGATCGCCATGCGCCAGATCCAGAAGCTCGGTCCGCTGGAGGGGCTCCTGAAGATGATCCCCGGCGTGAACCACAAGGCGCTGAAGCAGGCGAAGGTCGACCCGAAGCGGCTGAAGCACATCGAGGCGATCATCCTGTCCATGACGCCGCAGGAGCGCCGCCGGCCGGAGATCCTGAACGGGTCCCGGCGGGCGCGGATCGCGCGGGGCTCCGGCCGGCCGATCCAGGAAGTGAACCGGCTGCTGGAGCAATTCCGGCAGATGCAGAAGTTGATGAAGAGAATGAAGGGGCTGGGTCTGGGCGCCGGCGGGCGCCGGGCCCTGCCGCCCCTGTTCGGCTGATCACGCCCAGTCCAACACCAACCCGAGACATCGAGACGACATGGCCGTTAGAATCCGCCTCCGGCGCATTGGCCGGAAGAAGCAGCCGAGCTACCGACTGGTGGTTGCGGACTCGCAGTCGCCCCGGAGCGGTGAGTACATCGAGACGCTGGGCTTCTACAACCCGCGGACTCAGCCTGCCGAGCTCCGGGTCGATCTGGAGAAGGTGGACCAGTGGTTGGCGCGGGGCGCGGAAATGTCGGAGACGGCGGCATCGCTGATCCGCAAGGCGCGCAAGGGCGGGGACAAGACGGTCCGGCTGATCACGGCGACCACGCCGGAGGCGGCCGCGGCGCCCGCGCCCAAGGCGGCGAAGCCCGAGAAGCGGGAGAAGGCGGCGGAGGCTGCCGCTGAGGCGGCGGAGGCCGAGGCGACCGTCGCTCCGGAGGCTGCGCCCGAGGCCGCGGGGTCCGAGCCCGAGGCGCCTGCCGAGGCGTGACGAGCCGTGACCGCGCCGGAGCACCTGGTTGTCGGACACGTCAGCAAGGCGCACGGCACGCGGGGGGAAGTCTACGTCTGGCCGCTCACGGACCATCCGGACGAAGTGTTCGCGGAGGACCGGGAGCTGGTCCTCGGGGATGAGGACGGCGAAGCGGGTCCGGATCCGGAGTGGGTGACCGTCGAGTCCGTGCGTCCGTACAAGCGCGGGCTGCTGGTCAAGCTGAGGGAGTTCGCGGACCGGACGGCGGTCGAGCCGATCGTCGGGCGGTACCTTCTGGCGCCGATCTCCGAGCTGCCTCCCCTGGAGGAAGGGGAGGTCTACTACCATCAGCTCCTCGGGCTGGAGGTCGTGACGGTGGAGGGCGAGGTGGTGGGTCGGGTCCGGGAGGTCTACGAGACCGCGCCGGCCCATCTGCTCGAGGTGAAGGGCAAGGACCGGCTGCACCTGATTCCGTTCACGGAGGAGATCGTCGAGCGGATCGAGCTGGACGCCGGGCGATTGGTGATCCGGCCGCCGGCCGGGCTGCTCGAGATCTAGGCGGATTGTTGCGGATCAACATCGTAACGATCTTCCCGGAGTTCTTCGAGCGACCGCTGTCGCTGAGCATCCCGGGGAGGGCCGCCGCGGCGGGGCTGGTGGAGTACCGGATCGTCGATCTGCGGGACTACACGCACGATCGGCATCGTACCGTGGATGACTATCCGTACGGCGGCGGCGCCGGGATGGTCATGAAGCCCGAGCCGTTCTTCGAGGCGGTGGAGGCGTTGTCGCCGAAGGGGCCGGTGGTGCTCATGTCGGCGCGAGGCAAGCGGTTCCGGCATGAGGACGCGGTCCGGCTCTCGGTGCAGGACGAGGTGACGCTGCTCTGCGGGCATTACAAGGACGTGGACCAGCGGGTGGCGGACCACCTCGCGACCGAGGAGCTGTCGATCGGGGATTTCGTGTTGAGTGGCGGGGAGATCGCCGCGCTGGCGGTCACGGACGCGGTGGTCCGCCTGCTGCCCGGCGCGCTGGGCGAGCACGAGTCCGCGGCGACGGACTCGTTCTACGACGAGGGGTTGCTGAGCCCGCCGTCGTACACGCGGCCGGCGGTGTACCGGTCGTATGCGGTTCCCGACGTGCTGTTGTCGGGAGACCACGAGCGGATCAGGCGATGGCGGCGGGAGGAGGCGCTGCGGCTGACGCGGGAGCGGCGCCCGGATCTTTGGGAAGAATACGTGAGGAAGTTTGACGAGGGTCCGGCGAGCTGAGGATCGGTTCGCCGGGGAGGCCCGGAACGTCGAGGAGGCACCGATGGATATCGTGCGGGAAGTGCAGCAAGGTCAGATTCGGTCGGACGTGCCGAACTTCGGGCCGGGCGATACGTTGCGGGTGAACGTCCGGGTCCGTGAAGGTGACAAGGAGCGGATCCAGGCCTTCGAGGGCGTGTGCATCAGCCGGCGGGGCGGCGGGTTGAGCGAGACCTTCACGGTGCGGAAGATCTCGAGCGGGATCGGTGTCGAGCGGATTTTCCCGCTGCACTCGCCGTCGATCGAGTCGATCCAGGTCGTCCGCCGGGGGCGGGTCCGGCGTGCGAAGCTGTACTACCTGAGGCATCGCACCGGCAAGGCGACGCGGATCAAGGAAAAGCGCTGAGAACCGGCGTTCCGGCGACGGATGCGCGGCGCGGGAACGCGAGGTCGGCGGCCGGTGCCGCGACTCGAGCTGGAGGAGTCGTTCTGGGCCCGGGGCATCCGGAGGCTGGCCGGGGTGGACGAGGCGGGGCGGGGGCCGCTCGCCGGGCCGGTCGTGGCCGCGGCGGTGATCCTGCCGCCCGGGGTCGTGATTCCGGGCGTGGATGACTCCAAGCGTTTGCCCGCGCCCGTGCGGGAGGAGCTGGCGGGCGAGATCCGCCGGCACGCGTTGGCGATCGGGATCGGGGCGGCGAGCGCGGCGGAGGTCGACCGTCTCAACATCCTGCGGGCCACGCACCTGGCCATGTGCCGGGCCGTTCGGCGGCTGGATCCGCCGGCGGAGCACCTGATCGTGGACGGCCTGCCGGTCCCGGACCTCGGGGACGCGCACACGGCGATCGTGGAGGCGGACCGGCGGGTGCACTGCGTGGCGTGCGCCTCGATCATCGCCAAGGTGGTGCGCGATCTGCTCATGCGACGCCTCGCCGCGCGCTACCCCGGCTACGGCTGGGAGCGGAACGCCGGCTACGCCACGGCCGAGCACCGGGCCGCGATCGCGCGGCTCGGCCCCACGCCTCACCACCGCCGCACGTTCAGCTCGGTCCAGCTCTCCCTCGACCTCAATGGCTGACATGCATACGGAGCACCTCAACAACGTACGCCTCGGGTGGGTGGTTGCGGGGTGGTTCGTGTCGGTCGCCGTCACATCCGTCGTCCTGATCGTCCTTGCCGGCCTGCAACTCGTGGACACCGACCCGATCACGGGCTCGCTCTGGTCCGTGCTGGCCGTGGCCATCGGGTTCTGGATCGGCGGATTCTTCACGGGGCTCCGGGTTCTCCAGGCGCCGATCCTGCACGGGATCTCGATCGGGCTCACCTCGCTCATCTTCTGGTTCTTCCTCAACGTGGCCGCGGACGTCGCCTTCGGTCTCGCCGCGTGGGCGGGGCTCACGCCGACGCTCACCGCGGCCATCATGCTGGAGCAGATGGTGGTGGCGGTGGCGGGGGCGTGGGTCGGCTACCGGGTGGCGCAACGGGGCGGCGCCGAACTGGCCGAATGAGCCCATCGTGGTTGAATTTCGGTCGATTTTCGGCTAGATTGTCGGTGGGCCGATAGCTCAGCTGGCAGAGCAGGGGCCTTTTAAGCCCACGGTCCTGGGTTCGAGTCCCAGTCGGCCCATGCGCGAGAAGGAACCCCGCCGGGTGGTCCGGCGGGGTTCTTCATTGCCATGGCCGGGGGCGGGATCGGCCATGCCGGAACGCGTGCCGTTCCGGAACGCAGCGGGCCATCGATCGCTGTCCGCGGAGCCCCGCTCGTGATCGCCGAAGGGCGCTGGAGGTCCGTCCCCCGCGGCCAGGGCGATGGGGGGTGCCGTCGTGCGGAGCTCCTTCCAGCCGGGCGAGAGAGGCTCGAGATGGGGCATGGGCCCGGAGGTGCCGTCGGGATCGGTCCTTCGTCTTCTGTCAATGGCGATCGAAAATGTCCCAGCTGGCGGGGGGACGAGCCGTTAGTTGGTCGGCGCCTCCCGGCGATGGCGGTCCGGGTGGGCGGGTCATTCCACCGACGCAACTTGACGGCGCGGTTGCGTGTGCGGGCACGGGCGGCTAGCATGGCCGGGGCAGCGGCGACATGGACCGGCAACAGGCGGTGTGGTGAACCCATGTGTGGACGTTTCACGCTCACGAGCGATCCCGCCCAGCTTTCGGTGGAGTTCGGCGGACTGGTGTTGCCGGACGATTACAGGCCGCGGTACAACATTGCGCCGACGCAGAACGTGCTCGCGGTGGTGGCGGGGCCGGAGGGGCTTCGGGCGGGGTGGCTGCGGTGGGGGCTCATTCCTCACTGGGCGAAGGACCCGGCCATCGGGAACCGCCTGATCAATGCGCGCGCCGAGACGATCGCGGAGAAGCCGGCGTTCCGCTCGGCGTTCCAGCGGCGCCGTTGCCTGATCGTGGCCGACGGGTTCTACGAGTGGGCCAGGACGCCGGCCGGGAAGCGGCCGATGTGGATCCATCTGCAGTCGAGGCGGCCGTTCGCGTTCGCGGGGCTGTGGGAGCGGTGGGTTTCGCCGGAGGGTGAGGAGGTGAAGTCCTGCACCATCGTCACGACCGATGCGAACCCGTTCCTCCGCACGATCCACGACCGGATGCCGGTGATCCTGCCGGAGCCGGAGCGCGGCCGGTGGCTGGATCCGTCACAGGATGCGACGTCGCTCCTCGAGCTGCTCGCGCCATACCCTTCCGATGATCTGGCCGCGTACGAAGTCTCCACGCTCGTGAACTCCCCGAGCAACGACATGCCGGAGCTGATCGAGCCGGTGTGAGTCGCCGGGATCTCCCGTCCCATGCCGGGTGCGGAGGCGGCGGAGTCCGGGGTCCGGCGTCCGGCTGTCTCGCAGGATGCGAGACCGGGTGGGCTATTCGTGGGCCGGTGCTGAGGCACGTTTGCCTCACCTCCGTCGCATTATGCGACACCTCACGCCGTGCCGGGCGGGGGACGGGAAAGCTCAAGTTGGCCTCACGTAGCGACTTGTCATGACCTCCCGGCGGTCGGGTGGAGCGGCGCGGACTTTGCACGGAAGGACGGCGCTCTCCCCACGCCATGGTGATCGCTCCAGGGCGTATCCCATCGTATTCGTCCACAATTCGACTGACCGACGCAGGTTCGCAGTGGGCGACCCACAGGAATCTGGACAAACGGTTCGCCGGGGACCCGCCTGGGCTTCCGAACGGAAACCGTCTCGAGCCGAGAGGGACGCGTCCTCGGGGGAGGCGTACGTGTCGCAGTCGGGAGGACCACGGGTCCCCGCCGCGGCCGATCGGGATCGAGGGGCCGGGAAGTCCGGACAGGGGATGCGTGAGCCGCGGGCGTCCGGCGGATCCACCCCGTCGGCGCCGAACCCGGGAGTGGGCGGGAGCGGCGCACGAGGGAACGTGGAGCCGTCCGGGCATGCGGCGCGGGATGCGGGAGTCGTGCAGCGGCCGGGCCGGCTGGCGAAGCTCGCGGGTCCACTCCTGACGCTGGGCGTGATCGGGGCGCTGGAGGTGCTCGCCCGGCGCCACGGTTTGGCGCTCCCGCTGCCGGGCGTCTTGCTGGCGCTGGCGGCGATCTCCTCGGCATTCCTTGGTGGCCGCGGATCGGGTCTGATCGCGGCCGCGGCGGCCATCGGCTACGGTGCCTCCCTCCTCTGGCGGCAGGGTCTGGACGTGCCGGGAGCGCCGGAGCTCGGCGGGTTCGGCGCGGTCGCGGCGGCGATCGTGGGCTCGGTCCTCGTCGCCTCGAAGCTGGGCGAGCGGTACCGGGAGCTGGCTCGGAAAGATCGGGAGGCGACGGCGAAGGTCGAGGCCGCCATGCGGCGGGGCAAGTTCCTGTCCGAGGCGAGCGGGCTGCTGGATGCCTCGCTGGGTTACGAGGCGGCGCAGAACACGCTGGCGCGGCTGTACGTCCCTGAGCTCGGCGAGTGGTGCGTGCTGTTCACGCTCGACCCGGCCGAAGGCGGGATGCGCCGCGCCGCCGTGGTGCACGTCGATCGGGCGCGGGAAGACCGTCTGGCCAGGATCCTACCCTCCGGACCGTTCCGTGTGGATGAGCGGCCGGTTCTTCGGGAGGTGGTCGGGACGGGTGAGCCTCGGGTGCTGGAGGGCGCGGAGGCCCTGGTGGCTGCGCTCGGCCTGTCGAACGAGTACCGGGCCGGCCTGATCGAAGCGTTCCCGCCGTGCATCTCGCTGGTCGTTCCACTCCTGACCCGGGGCCGGGTGCTGGGCGTAATGATCCTGGTGTCCGAGGTGGAGGACCGGGGCTACAGCAAGGAGGAGATCGGGCTGGCGGTGGAGCTGGCGCGGCTGGGGGCGCCGGCGCTCGACACGGCCAGGCTCTACGAGATGGCCCTCGCCGCCCGTTCCGAAGCCGAGGCCTCGCGCAAGCGGATCACGAACATCCTCGAGAGCATCGCGGACGGGTTCATCGCCCTGGACCAGCACTGGCGATTCACCTACGTCAACGCCGAAGCGGAGCGAATGCTGCGGCGGGGAAGGGACCAGTTGCTGGGCCGCAGCATCTGGGAGGAGTTCCCGGAGCTGGTCGGATCGACGTTCTTCCGGGAGTACCACCGGGCCGCGGTGCAGCAGGTGCCGGTCGAATTCGAGGGGCTGTCCTTCCAGTCCGACGCGTGGATCGAGACCCGGGTGTACCCGTCCCGGGAGGGGCTGGCGATCTGGTCCCGGGACGTCACGAAGCGGAAGGAAGTCGAAGAGGCGCTGCGGCACAGTGAAGAGCAGCTCCGGCAGGCGCAGAAGATGGAGGCCATCGGCCGCCTGGCCGGAGGGATCGCCCACGATTTCAACAACCTGCTCACCGCCATCAAGGGTCACGCGGAGCTGCTCCTCGCCGAGATCGATGAATCGAGCTCCAAGCGGGCGGACATCGAGGAGATCTGGAAGGCGTCCGAGCGGGCGGCGGTGCTGACGCGCCAGCTCCTGGCGTTCAGCCGCCAGCAGGTCTCGCAGCCGCGGGTGCTGAACCTGAACGACGTCGTCAACGAGATCGGCTCGATGCTCGGCCGGCTGATCGGCGAGGACGTGGAGCTGGTCCTGCTGCCGGACCCGGACCTCGGCTACGTCATGGCCGATCCGGGGCAGATGGAGCAAGTCCTGATGAACCTGGCGGTGAACGCCCGGGACGCCATGCCCAGGGGCGGCCGTCTGACGATCGAGACCAGCAACGTGGAGCTGGCGGATGACTTCCCCCATCGGTTCGCGTACGACGTGCGACCCGGGCCGTACGTGATGATCTCGGTCACGGACACGGGCGTGGGGATGGACAAGGAGGTCCAGAAGCGGATCTTCGAGCCGTTCTTCACGACCAAGGAAAAGGGGAAGGGGACGGGCCTGGGGCTGTCCACGGTATACGGCATCGTCCAGCAGAGCGGGGGTTACATCTGGGTCGACAGCCGTCTGGGCCAGGGCACGACGTTCAAGATCTACCTGCCCCGGGTCCAGGCCGGGCCGGTGGAAGTGGAGCCGGTCACGGTGTCGCCCACGTCCGCGACGGGATCGGAGACGATCCTCGTGGTCGAGGACGAGCCGGCCGTACGGGCACTCATCTGCAAGACGCTGCGCAAGAACGGCTACACCGTACTCGAAGCGGTGAACGGGCGGGACGCGCTGCGGGCGGCGAGTGAGCACCGGGGACCGCTGGACCTGGTGTTGACGGACGTGGTCATGCCGGAGATGGGAGGCAAAGAGCTGGCCGAGCGGCTCTCGGTTTCCCGGCCGGACACGATGATCGTGTTCATGTCGGGATATGCGGAGAGCGAGATCGTGCACAACGGCGTGCTGAAGCCGGGCACGATCCTCCTCGAGAAGCCGTTCACGCCGGACTCCCTCGCGCGCAAGGTCCGCGAAGTCCTGGACAAGGCGAAGCTCCGCGTTGGGTCGAACCATTGACGGGTGGATTGCATGGCGAGCCCTTTCGAGAACGCGCGCATCCTGGTGATCGACGACGAGGAGGCCAACGTCGCGCTGCTCGGGCGCGTCCTGGAGCGGGCGGGTTGCCGTGAGTATCGGACGACGACGGACCCGCGGGATGCGCTCCCCCTGTTCGTGGAGTTCCGGCCGGACCTCGTGGTGCTCGACCTGCACATGCCGTACAGGGACGGGTTCGAGGTTCTCGAGGATCTTCTCAGGCACACCCCGGAGGACGAGTATCTCCCGATTCTGGTGGTGAGCGGGAATCCGGAGCCGGATGCGCGCAGGCGTGCGCTCGCGTCCGGGGCCAAGGACTTCCTCGTGAAGCCGTTCGACGTCGAAGAGGTGCTGCTCCGCGTGCGGAACCTGCTCGAGACCCGTCGGCTTCACCAGGCGCTGCGCAGCCAGAACGAGATCCTGGAGCAGCGCGTCCGGGAGCGGACGCGAGAGCTGGAGCTGGCGCGGATCGAGACGCTGGAGCGTCTCGCGAGAGCGGCCGAGTACCGGGACGATGCCACGGGCCAGCACACGCAGCGGGTCGGCCGGAGCGCGGCGCTGGTGGCGCGGGCGCTGGGCCTGCCGGGCGACCAGGTGGACCTGATCCGGCGGGCGGCGCCGCTGCACGATCTCGGCAAGATCGCGATCCCGGACTCGATCCTGCTCCGGCCCGGCCGGCTGACCGAGGCCGAGTTCGAGATCATGCGCACCCACACGCGGATCGGCGCACGGATCCTGTCCGGGAGCCAGATCCCGCTGCTGGACGTGGCGGCGACCATCGCGCTCACCCACCATGAACGCTACGACGGACTCGGCTATCCGGACGGGCTGCGGGGGGACGCGATTCCGCTGGTCGGCCGGATCGTGGCCGTGGCGGATGTGTTCGACGCGCTGACGCACGACCGGCCGTACAAGGCGGCGTGGCCCGTGGACCGGGCGATCGAGGAGATCGAGCGGCAGGCGGGGTACCAGTTGGATCCCGACGTCGTGGAAGCCTTCCTCCGGTCGTTGCGGCGGATCGGCTTCATCTCGCCGACCCCGGTGGTGAACGGCGGCGTGCCGCGCTGAGCGGATCCGCCGCCCTCCCGGCTTCCCGGCCGGAACGGACGTTGCAGTCTGGCTGAACGATGTGGACGCGCGCCGCACCGGACACCCGGTGCGGCGTTCGCACGTTCGGCACCCCGGGCCTGGGAGGATCGGATGGCGGATCAGACCTCGCGCGTGGAGGCCGGCCTCATCGCCGACCTGAACGACCTGCTACAGCTCGACCACGACGCAGTGCAGGCGTACGACGTGGCGATCAGGAACCTCTCGAACGAACACCATCGGCAGGCGCTCATCCGGTTCCGTGGGGATCACGAGAGACACATCGAGGAGCTGACGCGGCTGATCCGGGAGCACGGCGGTGTGCCGATCGAGGTGGCGCACATACCGACGGGCGTGTTCAAGCTGGCGGTGCAGAAGGTCGGCGCCATGGGCGGCGACCGGGAGATCCTCCTCGCCTTCAAGGCCAACGAGCGGCAGAGCCGGGACAAGTACCGCAAGTTCGCGGACATGCCGCATCCGGAGCGGGTCCGTGAGGTCCTGGAGCGCGCCGCCGAGGACGAGGCCCGGCACTATGCATGGGCGCTGGAAACCCTCGATGACATGGGGGCCGGGCCGGACACGCTGATCGGCCGGGCGGAGGACGTGTTCGAGCAAGGCCACAAGGCCGTTGCCGACGCGGTGGAGCGGGTCGAGCGCCGGGTCGTCAAGTCCGCGGAAGCGGCGAGGCGGAGCGTGAAGGAGTTCCCGGACCGGGTCCGGAGCACCGCGGGCAGCGGGCTGGAGAACGTGGCCGGCGCCGTGAACCGGGCGGGCGACTGGGCCGAGCGGCACGGAGGGATCATCGGCCGGGCGGGGGCACCCATCCACCAGCTCGCGGGAACGGTGGAGAACGCGGCCGGCTACGTCCGGTCACAGGATTTCGGCGAGATGCGAGCGGACCTGGAGTGTAGCGTCCACGGCCATCCCCTCCGCTCCGTGCTGGTCGCGCTGGGCGCAGGGTTCCTGCTCGGGCGGATCCTGCGCTGACCGGCGTGCGTCCGGGCGGCCGGAGCGCCGCGGCCGCCCCGCCGGTGCCGGCCGCTCAGTCCTCGATGGGGTCGCCGAGCTCGTCCGGCGTGCGGCCGTGCCGAATCCCGATGAGGACCTCCTGGGCGAAGGACTCGGCGTCCTGGTTCGGGTCCCGGCCGCGGATGTAGGCCAGGATGAGGCGCTCCCCGTTGGCGCATTCGAGGCCGACGTACGCCGACGGGAAGACGTCGGGCGGTCCGAACGGTGTCTCGGCCGCGTATGGCACGCCGACGACGCCGAGGTGGGCATCGCCGCTGGAGAGTGCGGCATGGATGCGGTGCCAGGTGTCGTCGAGCGGGAACCGGCTCGCCGCGATCATCGTGGGGATGCCATCGATGAGCAGGGCGACGTCGAGTTCCACTTCACCGCCCAGATCGTCGATCCGGAACGTGTGGATCACGGGGTACGGACCCGCGCGGAATACGCGGACCGCGGGCGAATCCATGGCGCTCACCTCAACGCGGGTGCGGGTCGTTGCCGCCGGTCGGGGCCACGGGACACCCGCGATCATGGTCCGACTCGATCTCATGCGTGCGATCCGCCCGGTAGGCCACCCGGGCCCGTCCCTGGCCGGAGGCACACCCTGGCTCGGGACTCGCTGACGGAATCACACGCGACGGCGCATGCGAGCATGCGCCCGGCTGCGCAGCCGCACGATGGCCGTGCAGCCGGATCACGCTATTACACGGCGCGTGCAGCATGGTTTCGGGCCGGGGCGCGGCGGCATGTGGGTTCGCCCGACGACCGCCGCGGTCAGATCATGTGGAGGATCCGGTTCAGGAGCGCAACGAACCGGGCGGCCTCGGCGGCGACGCCGAAGGGGCCGAGTTCGCGGCTCGTGCCGCCCGAATGCTCGAACAGCCCGGTAATGGTGCAGGCGGCGAGGCGACGGGCGTCCAGCGCGCGGCCGAGCCGGATGGTCTCCGTGAACGGGACCACGCGGTCGTCGCGGCCGTGGGCGAGCAGCACGCGGCAGTCGAGGCGGGAAAGCGCCGGACCCGGATCCAGGAGGGGATCCACGCGGAGGGCGGCGGCGGCCAGGGCCTCGGCTACCTCGCGGGCGCGCTCCGGATCGTGGGGCGGCTGGCCCGCCGGGGGCGCGAAGAGGTCGAAGACCGGGCGCTGTTCGGCGGGGAGCGCCGCCCGGAGCTCGGCTTTCAGCGGATCGAAGTACCCATCCCACGCATGCAGACCCGCTTTGCCGGCCGCTTCGGCGAGGCGGCCGAGGGCCGCGGCGGTCCGGCCGTTGTCCTCGAACCCCGGAATGGCGGTGAGGTAGTTCGCGCCCATGATCCAGCGACCGTACGGATCCGGATCGGTGCGATAACTCCTGCCGTCCAGCTCGTGCTCGCCCGTGTAGCCGAATCGGAAGAGCCGGAACACGTCACAGTAGCCGCCCCATGCGGCGACCGCGGCCAGGTGGCCCTTCAGGCGCGGGTCGGCGGCCGCGACCAGCGCCTGGGTGGCGCCGAAGGAGAACCCGATGACGCCGATGCGGCCGGGGATCGTGTCGTCGCGTTCGGCGAGGGCAAGGATCGCGGCGCGGATCGTGTCCACGGTGATGGCCGGCGCGACCCGGAGCGCCCGCCATTCCGGGATGTCCGGGACGAGCACCGCCGCGCCACTGGCGGCGACGGCGCGGGCGAACCGCTTGAGGGACGTATGCTCCCTGCCGGGGACGGTGAGCCCGTGGAGCAACACCCAGCCCGGCAGCGGTCCCGTGCCGTGGGCGGGGCGGTACAGCGTCGCCGGCAGGCGCTCGCCGTCCCGGCGGTAACCTGTCTCCACCTCGGTCACGCCGTCCGGGCGTGGGCGGAGATAATACCTGAGGAATTGTGCGATCGCTTTCACGGCCTGGACATGCTAATCCGCTGGCGGCCATGGCCGCCCGTCTTGCGCACGGAACGATGAAGATAGCATCATGCGAGATTGGGCACGACCATTCTCGAGCGCGACCCGACCCGGGTCGGAGGGGTCGAACCCTTTGCCGGTCGTGGGGGTGGGACGGGACTTGCGGTGTCCGGGTTCGGACAACGGGATCGATGCGCGGGCGGCCATGCGCGCCGGGTCCCACGACGTAGTCAGGATCGCAATGAGCAACGATCGCAAGAGCCTCGACGTTCGCGTGCCGTTGATCGCGTTGGCCATGGCCGTGGTTTCGGCGACGGCGGCGCACGCACAGCAGCCCCAACCGCCGAAGTTCACGGTTTCACTGGAGGCCGGCGCACAACTTCCCTCCTCGCTCTACGACAAGCACTTCGACGCGGTCGTGCCGACGGACTCGACGCCGCTGTCGGTACGCACGCTGTACCAGGAGCGGATTGACGTCCTCCCGCTGGGCCGGTTGGTGCTGCGGTACAGACCGGAGTCCGATTTCGGCGGGTACCTCGGAGTGCAATACGGGCGCGCGGGCACGACGGCGGAGTTCCACGGAGGGCTCCACGTGCCGGAGACCGTGGAGCGCTCCGTCGGGATCTTCGCGGTGGATTTCGGCGTGTCGGTGGTGATCGGCCGGTGGTCGGGCGGCCGCGGTTTCGTGGAGTACACGTTCGGCCCGACGTACATGCGTCACACGCTGGATCTGTCCGGCGGTCATCGCAAGGCCCTGGCGGTGGAGGTCTTCGACGTGCCCGACGACCGGGTCCGTTGGTCCAGCCGGAAGTGGAGCTCGTGGGGATTCGGGGTCGGGGCTACCGTCCGGTTCCCCGTCGGCGATGCGCTCGCCCTGCGAACGGGTTTCCAGACCCACATCGTGTCCGTCGCCGCGACCAAGCTCGCGTTCCAGGAACGGGAAGACCTGCGCCGGCTCTCGGGCCGCCATTCGGTCATTTCGTACGAGAACTTCACCGCCCATTACCCGGCAGTCCGCGTCGGGCTGGAATACGTGCTCAATCGGCAGCGACCGCGGCCGGCGCCGATGGTTGCGGTCCCGCGGGGGCCGCGCGCGACGGATGAACCCTCGGCCACGACCCGGGATGCGCTCGCCCTGCTGGCTCAGGGCGATACGGCCGTAGCGATCGACCGGCTGAGGGAGCGGGTGGAGGTCGATCCGCAGGACGGCTCGGCGTTGCGGGAGCTGGCGCTCCTCCTGGCGGCCCGGGCGGAGCTCGGCCCGGCGCAGCGCGAGGAGGCATGGCAGGCGCTGCAGCGCGCGATTCGGGTCAACCCGGGGGATGATGCCCTGCTCTCGGCGTACGGCCGGGTACGCGGGCTCATTCAGCGGGCCGGCCAGGTCCAGCGTCAGAGGCCGCCCCTCGCCCTGTCGGCGATCAACGCTCAAGCGGATGCCGCGGGCGTGCTCTCGCTCGCGTGGGTGATCCAGAACCTGTCGGATTCGGGGGGTACCGCGCGGTACCGGGTGACCGTGGAGGTCACCGACAGCCAGGGCGCGATCGTCCCGCTCCGTGCCGCGGATTCCGGCGAGCCGCCGAGGGACGTCTTCGAGCTGGAGCGCACCGCGGATTCCCAGCCCGTAGATCTGCGGCTGGAGCTTCGCCTCGCCCGGGCCCAGCCCGGTCCGCACAGCGTCCGGGTCCAGGTGACGGATCTCGGGAGCGGCCAGACGGTGAACGGCGTTGCGGGTTTCGAGATCCGGTGACGTGCGGCGCGACGTCGCCTGACGCCCCAGAACGAAGAACGGGCCCCGGCGCATCCCCTCCAGCGCCGGGGCCCGTCTGCTCCAGGATGCCGGAGTCAGTAGGCGTGCAGGGCCTCGATGGCCTGGAGCACGTCCTCCGCGTTCGGGAGGATCACCTCCTCGAGCTCCGGCGAATACGCGACCCACGTATCGAGCGAGGCTACACGACGAACGGGCGCGTCCAGCCACTCGAACAGCTCACCCGCGATCCGCGCCGCGATCTCGGCCCCGAACCCGAAGGAGAGCGCGTCCTCGTGGGCGACGATCACCTTGTTCGTCTTCTTGACCGACCGCGCGATCGTCTCCATGTCCAGCGGATTGATCGTCCGCAGGTCGATGACCTCGACGTCGATGCCGCGCTCGGCGGCGATCTTGGCGGCGTCCAGCGACCGCTTCACCACCGCCCCGCACGTGAGGACCGTGATGTCCCGACCCTCCCGCAGGACCTTGGCCTTCCCGAACGGAATCATGAAGTTCGGCCCGGGATACCGGCCCTTGTTGTAGACCTGTCGGTAGAGGTGCTTGTGCTCGAGGAAGAGCACGGGGTCATCGCAGCGGATCGCGGTACGGAGCAGGCCGGCGGCGTCCACTGCGTTGGACGGAATCACGACCCGGAGGCCGGGCGTGTGGGCGAAGATGCTCGCGCCGGTCTGGGAGTGGTAGATCGCGCCGCCCTTCAGGTACCCGCCGTACGCCACCCGGATCACGACCGGGGCGCTCCAACTGTTGTTGGAACGATAGCGCATGGTGGCGAGCTCGCCGCGGATCTGCATCATGGCCGGCCAGATGTAGTCGAAGAACTGGATCTCGACCACGGGCTTGAGGCCGCGGGCCGCCATTCCGGCCGCCCGGCCGACGATGTTCGCCTCGGCGAGGGGCGAGTTGAAGACCCGGATCCCGCCGTAGCGCCGCTGCAGGCCGTACGTGACCTTGAAGACGCCGCCCTTGCCCTTGCACTCCTCGAGGACGTTCTCCCGGCTGGCGTCGGCCACGTCCTCACCGAACACGACGATCCGCGGGTCCCGCGCCATCTCGTCCCGGAGGCAGGCGTTGAGGAGGTCCACCATGGTGGTCTCCTCTCCCTCGAACTTCGGGTCGTCCTCGGTGTCGAACGCCTCGCTCGTGGGATCGACGTCCGGCGAGTAGACGTACAGGGTGGCGGTCTCCTTCGCGGGCTGCGGCTGCTCCAGGGCGCGATCCGCGGCCTCCTGGATCTCCCGCTCCACGTCGGCCTCGAGCCGGTCGAGCTCGTCCGCCGTGGCCACGCCCTCTTCGATCAGGAACCGCCGGAAGTTCGGGATCGGATCGCGCCGGGCTTCCTGTTCCCGTTCGCTCTCCGGGCGGTACATCCGCTCGTCATCCGACATGGAGTGGGAGTACGGCCGGATGACGTGGGCGTGGAGCAGCGCCGGTCCCTTGCGTGCGCGGCAGTGAGCCACGGCGCGGCCGGCGGCCGCGTAGCTGGCGAGTACGTCGCAGCCGTCGACCTCTTCGATGTAGAGGTTCGGGAAGCTCTGCACGAGGCGGCTGATGCTGCCGCCCGCAGTGTTCACCTCGACGGGGACGGAGATGGCGTACCCGTTGTCCTCCACGAGGAAGAGGACGGGCAGCTTCAGGTTGCACGCCGTGTTCAGCGCCTCCCAGAACTCGCCTTCCGAGGTCTGGCCCTCGCCGGTCGTGCAGAGCACGATCTCGTCATCCTCGAAAGGATCGATGGCCTGGCGCATGGCCTCGACGCGGCTGGCCCGCATCCCGGCCTCGGCGCAGCCGACGGCCTGGAGGAACTGCGTACCGGTGGGCGAGGAGGTGCTGACGATGCGCAGCGCCCGGTGCCCCCAGTGGGACGGCATTTGCCGCCCGCCGCTGGACGGGTCGCTCGCGGCGGCCACCGCCTGCAGCAGGTGCTCGTACGGCGTCATGCCGAGGGCCTGCGACAGTGCGCGATCACGGTAATAGAGGTAGAACCAGTCGGAGCCGGGGCGCACGTGCGCCGCGACCGCGACCTGCACCGCCTCGTGGCCCGCGCCCGAGATCTGGAAGAAGATCCGGTTCTGCCGTTTGAGCTGGATCTCCTTGTCATCGGTCCGGCGCGCCGCGTACATGGTGCGGTACATCCTGACCAGAGTCTCGGGATCGAGCCCCAGAAACCGGTCGAGTCGCTCTTCGGCTTTTGCTCTCGTTGCCATGGTTATCCGGGTGATGTCGAATCCGCTCGAGCCCGGACGGACCGGACTCGGTGTGCCAACGCGCGGGTGCGCGTTCGGTCCACTGGCTAATCTACCGCCGTGGTCCGGCCGAGGCCACCCCTGGGGCCCGGAGGCGGGCGATGATGGGGGTACGACGCTGTTTACACGGCCGGTTGCGCGTGGTATACTAGGAGCGGCGGCCCCGGAGCGTTTTCTCTAGCGAACGGACTTGGCTCGAAGCTCGATTCTCACCCGTCTCGCTTTGCGGGCCTTGCGCCGCCCGAGGCTCTACGGCCTGTTGCTCAAGGCGGCGTGGCGCTTCCGGGCGCGGGATTGGTACCGGCGTCCGCCGTTCCTGCCCCTCCCACCGCCGGAGTATCTCGCCTGGCGTATGCATACCGCGTACGGCGATGAGGAAGTGCTGCCGTCGCTCGACGAGCTCGAGCGGTACCTGCGCTGGGTCGCGCGTGCGCGAAGCCCGCGGGGATCGGCTGAGGTCCGCGTATGATCAAGAAGTTGTTCCTCGTGCTGCTCATCGTGGCCGGGGCGACGGCGACGATCCCGCCGCTCCGGGAGCTCGCCGCGCCGCACGTCGGGCCGCTGTACGATGAAGTGGTGGGGTGGTGGATGGTCCGGCTGCGTCCGGTTCTGGACCCGGTGTTCCAGTGGTCGGCGAAGAACGAGCTCCGGCGGATCGCGCTCGACCTGCGGGAGCGTGCGTCGACGTTCCGGCCGCTGCCCGACCCGGCGCAGTTCGAGGCTTACCTCCGGAACCAGACGCATACGGGGCGGGGAGGGCGGGACCCGTGGGGCGTGCCGTACCGGCTCGTGCTGACCCGGGACTCGATCTACGTGTCGTCCGCGGGACCGGACCGGAAGCACGGCACGGCGGATGACGTGCGGGTGGTGGTGCCCCGGAGGTGATCAGGGATGGAGGGGTTACTGCACGACATCATTGCGCTCCTGACCGCCGTGGGGCCATGGGTCGTGTTCTTCGTTGCACTTTCCGAGACAGCCGTTTTCCTGGGTTTGTTGATCCCTGCGGAGGCGACGGTGCTCGTGGCGGCGTTCCTCGCGGACCGCGGGGTATTCCCGCTCGGGCAGATCTTCGCGGCGACGTTCTTCGGCGGCCTGCTGGGCGACCAGGTGGGCTACCTGCTGGGCCGGCACGGGGGCACGCGGATCGTGGCGCGGGGTGGGCGGATCGGGCGGATGTGGGACCGCTATGACAGCGCGGCGAGCGATCTGTTCCGCCGGCATTCGGCCCTCGCGGTGACGCTCGCCCGGTTCATCTCGTTCGTCCGAACGCTTTCGCCGTGGTTCGCGGGTATGAGCCGGCTCTCCTACCCGCGTTTTTTCTTTTTCGACCTGATCGGCGTGTTCGGCTGGGCGGCCGGGTCGGTGGCGCTGGGCTATCTGGCGGGCGAGAGCTGGCACCTGATCGAGGACGTGCTCGGCGTGGCGAGCGGCCTGGTGGTGGTGGGGATCGGGGTGGGCTTCGCCCTGGTCGCGATCCGGCGGCGGCGGGCCCGGTCGGTGCAGGGGTGAGGGCCTGCGCAATGCTTCGCGTCGGATTGACGGGGAACATCGCGAGCGGGAAGTCGACCGTTTCCAGGGTCTGGGCGCGGCTCGGCGCGCACGTGATCGACGCGGACGAACTGGCGCGGCGCGCCGTGGAGCCGGGCTCCCCCGGACTGGCGCGACTCGTGGAGGAGTTCGGGCCGGGGATCCTGGACGATGATGGGCGGCTGGACCGGGGCGCAATGCGCAGGCTCGTGTTCCGGGATCCGGAGGCGCGGCGGAGGCTGGAGGCGGTGGTCCATCCGGAGGTCGCGCGGCTGCGGGCGGAGGCGGAAGCGGCGCTGGCGGAGGCGGGAGTCGACGTCGTGGTCAACGAGATCCCGCTCCTCTTCGAAGTCGGGCTCGAATCCTCCTTCGACATCGTGGTGCTGGTCGAAGCGGACGTGGCGACCCGTCTCGAGCGGCTGATGCGCACGCGCGGGCTGGACCGGGCGGAGGCGCTGCGCATGATCGAGGCCCAGATGCCTTCGGAGATGAAGCGCGCCGGCGCGGACTACATCATACGGAACGACGGCACCGTTGCAGAACTCGAGGCGGAAGCCGAGCGGGTATGGAGAGAGATCGTGGAGAGGGCGGGGTCATCCGCATAGACATGCACGTCCACACGGTGCACTCGTACGACTGCCTGAGCGACCCGGACGCGGTGATCGGGACGGCGGTCGCGCGGGGTCTCGACCGGGTGGTCATCGCGGACCACAACGAGATCGAGGGTGCGCTGGCGCTCAAGGAGCGCTATCCGGACCGGGTCATCGTGGGGGAGGAGGTCAAGACCGCGGAGCGGGTGGACATCATCGGGCTGTACATTACGGAGCGGATCCCGAAGGGCACGCCGGCGCGGGAGACGTGCGAACGGATCCGCGCCCAGGGCGGGCTGGTCTACTTTCCGCATCCGTACGCGGCGGGGAAGGGAGGGGGAGGGAAGGTCCTGGAGGAGGTGGCGGACCTGGTGGACGTGGTGGAAGGCTTCAACGCGCGTCTGCACTCGGCACGGCTGAACGAGCGGGCGCAAGCGTTCGCGCGGAGCCGGGGGCTGCCCATGGGGGCCGGGTCGGATGCGCACACCCTGAGGGAGATCGGGCGGGCCTACGTGGAGGTTCCGCCGTTCCGGGACGAGCCGGGCGCGTTCCTCGCCGCGCTCAGGGATGCGAAGATCGTGGGGCGGCAGTCCTCGCGGCTCGTCCACCTGGCATCCACCTACGCGAAGTTCAGGCGGCCACGGGCGCGTACGCCGTGAAGCTGGCACCGGGCGTGGGGAATGGGGTACGGGGAGGCAAGGGGGACGTACGGTGCTCAGGCGACGCCGCGTGCTCCACGCGTCGGGCGCGGGGACGCGACGTCGTCGCACCACCCTCCCGTGGCCAGGCCGGACCGACCCGGCCGGCCTCCGACCGGAAGGCCGGTACGTATCGAACGTGAGGTGTCCCACTCAATGAGCACAGCAACTCCGCACGGCCGCGCTGCCGGGCTCGAACCATGGCCGACGTGACCGGGATCCCTTCGGACCGCCGGCCGGCGCTCGGCCGGGTCCTCGAAGCGTTGCTCGCCGCGCAGAACCTCGTCCTGACCACGCACGTGAATGCGGATGGCGATGGCGCGGGGTGCGAGGCGGCGCTGGCCGCGTGGCTGGCGGCGCGGGGCAAGCGCGTGACCATCGTGAACCCGACGCCGTTCCCGGAGGCGTACCGGTACCTGGTCGACTCGTCCGTTGCGATCGCGGACTTCGGGACGGACGCGGCCAGTGACGCGATCCGGAGCGCCGACCTGTTCGTGGTGCTCGACACCGCCGAGCCCCGGCGGCTGGGCCGCATGGCGAAGATGGTCGAGGGCCGCCCAACGGCCGTCATCGACCACCATCCGGACGCGGATCCGGTGCTGTCGGCCCTGGGCGTCGTGGACCCGAGGGCGTGCGCGACCGGCGAGCTGATCCACGACCTGCTCACGCTCGCCGACCCGCCGCCGGCGCCCTGGCCCGCCGCGGTCGTGGAGGGGATCTACGTGGCGATCGTGACGGACACCGGGTCGTTCCGGTTCTCGAACACGTCGGCCCGCGCCCACGCCATCGCGGCGGACCTCCTGGACCGTGGCATCGACCCGGAGGCCGCATTCCGCCGGATCTACGGCTCGGTTCCGCTCCGGCGGATCCACCTGCTCCGGGCGGCGCTGGAGCGGCTGGAGGTGGACCCCGCCCATCCCATCGCCTGGATCACGATCCCGGCGGAGGTCATGGCCGCGCTGGGCGCCTCGAGCGAGGACCTGGAAGGGATCATCGAACACGCGCGCACCGTGGAGCAGACGGAGGTGGCGGTCCTGTTCCGGGAGCTCCCGGACGGGGGCACGAAGGTGTCCTTCCGGTCGAACGGCGAGGTGGATGTGAACGCGATCGCGCGGCGGTTCGGCGGGGGCGGGCACGTCAAGGCGGCGGGCGCGCTGGTCGGCGCGCCGCTGGACGCCGCCCGGGAGGAGGTGCTGGACGCGGTCCGGGAAGCGGTGCATCGGCTTGAACGGCAGGCGCCCGGCGGGTAAGTTTAACATACTATGGTTAACGAATATCGGGCCCCTGATTTCGAGACGCCGGAGCTCCGCGGGGCGCCGGACGCACGGTTCGAGCCGGCGCCGGCCGACGGGGTGCTGCCGGAAGGGTTCTTTGCGACGTCGAACCTGCCCACGTACGTGAAGGTGGACGGGGTGTGGCGGCTTCCGCGGTCGCCGCGGATGGACGGGGCGATCGTGAAGGAGGCGGATGGCACGCTCCGGGTGCTCGAGGCGAGGTACGTGAGGAAGGGGCAGCCCGTCGCGGTCGGGTACGCGGAGGACGGGAGCGAGGGGATCCTGGTGGACGCCGTGGGGCTCGACGGGGGTGAGGGAGGGAGCGACGCCGAGTTCGCGTTCATGCGCTCGGAGGTCAGCCGGGAGAAGCCGGTGGACTATGGGCGCATGGCCGAACTCCTGTGGGAGGAGCGGGAGAACGGCGGGCACATCGTGTGGGTGGTCGGGCCCGCGGTGCTGCATGCCCGGGGTCGGGACGTGCTCACGTGGTTCATCGAGAACGGGTACGTGAGCGCGCTGCTCGGGGGCAACGCGGTGGCCGTGCACGACATCGAGCAGGCGCTCATGGGCACGACGCTCGGCATGGACCGCACGGGGCGGCCCGTGTCGGGCGGCCACTCGTTCCACATGCGCGCCATCAACCGGATCGCGCAGGCGGGCTCGATCCGGGCCGCGGTGGAGCAGGGGATCCTGACTGAGGGGATCATGCATGCCTGCGTGACCCACGGCGTGCCCTACGTGCTGGCCGGTTCGATCCGGGATGACGGTCCGCTGCCGGACACGGTGACGGACGTGATCCGGGCGCAGGAGCTGATGCGCGAGCACGCGCAGCGCACGACGATGGCCATCATGGTGGCCACGGCGCTGCACTCCATTGCGTTCGGCAACATGCTGCCGGCGTACGTGACCACCCGGGACGGCCGGATCCGGCCCCTGCCGACGATCGCGGTCGATTCTTCGGAGTTCGTGGTCAGCAAGCTGAAGGACCGGGGGACGCACCAGGCGTTCGGCGTGATCACGAACGCGCAGGATTTCCTCCACGTGCTGAAGTACTTCGTGGAGGAAGCGGAGAAAGCCCGGTCCGAGGCGCGGGCGGCGGCCGGGGGAGACCCCGCCGGCGTCCGGGTGGACGGGGCCCGCCGCGGCGGCGCCAGGCGGAAGGCCGGCGCCCGGAAGAGGGCCGTCGCCCGCGCCGCCAAGTCTCCGGATTCACTGCTCCCAGCGAAAACGTGAGGTCCACCCCACCAGGTCCTGCCGCCCCGGGTATGGGGGTCACGGGCGAGCTGCTGGGCTCACTGACCTCGGAGCTTGCCGTCGAGTCCATCGACTCGGTCTGGGTCTTTCCGCCTCGTCGCCTCGGCGACGCCGAGAGCACCGTGGTGGTGCTCGCCCTCTATTGCGACGATGCCGACCGCCGCCGCATCGTCACCGCACGATTCATCAGCCGCCGCCAGCGCAACGGCGCCCTTGCCGTCGAACGGGAGGTGGCCGAGCACGGGATCGCGCCGGCGGAGCGGGTCGAGCGGTTGATCGACGGCGTCCTCCGCCGGCTCGGGGACGAGCCCGGGGAGACGCCGCAGGCCGCCCGCATCGAAGGTCAGCCGGACCGCTGGCTCGAGCTGGTCGCGCAGCATTCACCGTCTGCGGCGGAACCCGGCGCGTGAAGGTCGGGGCGGCGCGGTGGCGGGTGGTCGCGGGCCGTTGCGGTCGGGCTCGAGATCCGTTATCAATAATTATTGTTGATTAGAGCACCGAATCGTGTGCGGAGGCCGACATGGGGTTCGTACATCTCTTCCGCCGGTACCTGCGTGAACAGGGGTTGCCCGTCACGCAGCAGCGGGAGGCGATCGCGGAGGTCGTGTTCGGGTCGCCGGAGCATCTGTCCGTGGAGGAGATCGAGGCGCGGCTCCGCGAGCGGGGGGAGCGGATCGGGAAGGCGACGATCTACCGGACGCTGGAGATGCTGGTGAAGAGCGGTCTGGTCGCGGAGCACGATTTCGGTGAGGGTTTCAAGCGGTACGAGCATCTGTTCGGGCAGATGCCGTCGCACGGGCATCTGGTGTGCACGGAGTGCGGGCGGGTGACGGAGGTGCAGAATCCGGAGCTGATGCGGGTGCAGGAGGAGATCACGCGGCAGCACGGGTTCCAGGCGGCGCGGTACCGTTTGGAGATCTATGGTCTGTGTGCGGCGTGCCAGGCGGCTGGCCGGACGCTGGAGTGGGAGGGGCTGACCTGTCCGATCGAGACGATCTGACGGCAGGGGCCGGCATGCCGAATCGGCGAGAGGTGGGGGCTCCCGGGCGGGGTCCCCTCGTTTCATCCCAGGAGCAGGAAATGGGAGGGGGAATGCGGATTCCGGACGCGTTGCGGGAGCTCTCGTGGGAGCTGCCGCACAATTTTCTCGGGCTGGACGAAGAGGCGAGTGATTTCGAGTCGGCGCGGGCGGTGATCCTGCCGGTGCCGTACGAGTCGACGACGAGCTACGGGGCGGGCACGGCGCGGGGGCCGGCAGCGATCCTGGAGGCGTCGCGGTACATCGAGCTGTACGACCAGGAGCTGGACGCGGAGCCGTACGAGGCGGGGATCGCGACGCTGCCGGCGTTGCACCTGACGCGTGCGGGCGCGGGAGAGGCGCTGGCGGAGCTGAGGATCGCGTACGACCGGCTGCTGGATGTGGCCGCGGACAAGTTCATCATCATGCTGGGTGGGGAGCACTCGATCAGCAGTGCGCCGATCCTGGCGTGGGCGGACCGGCTGGAGCAGGCCGGGCGTGAGCGCGGCGAGGGGGCGGGGCGGCGGCTGACGGTGCTGCAGTTCGATGCGCACACGGATCTGCGGCCGGAGTACGAGGGGACCGCTTACTCGCACGCGTCCGTGATGCATCGGGTGCACGAGCGGGTGGATGTGGTGGCGGTGGGGATCCGGGCGCTGACCCGGGAAGAACGGGAGCTGGTGGACCGGACGGACTCGCTCTCGGTGTTCTTCGCGGACGACATCCACACGGGTGAAGCGTGGATGGACGAGGTGATGGAGCGGTTGGGGGAGGACGTGTACATCTCGTTCGACGTCGACTGCTTCGACCCCTCGCTCGTCCCGTCCACGGGCACGCCGGAGCCGGGCGGGCTGCAGTGGTACCCGGTGCTCAAGCTGCTGAAGCGAGTGTTCCGGGAGCGCAACGTGGTGGCGTGCGACGTGGTGGAGCTCGCGCCCATCCCGGGGCTTTCGGCGCCGGATTTCCTGGTGGCGAAGCTGATCTACAAGATGATCGGCTACCGGCTGGCCGGCGGCTGATCGGGCTCTTTCCGGGAATACCGGGAGAAGAGGGGGTGGAGGTCGAGGGGGTCGTCGATCCGGTAGTCCCTGGGGATCAGACCGGGCGGCGTCAGGATGAAGGGCCAGAACTGCCGCCCGCCGAGCGCGCCGTGGGCTCCCACCTGGTCATCGAAACAGATGCAGCGGTCCTCTTCGGCGTCGTAGGCGCCGAAGAGGATGATGTCTCCGGAATTGGGGAGCTGGGCCAGGTGCACGAGGGCCCGGCGCTCCACCTCCGATTCTGCGTAATGGCGGAGCGGGTCGTCGCCGTCGAGGACGGTGGCGTTCCCGCCGGCGTCGATGAGCGCACGGCCCCGGGCGGACTCGACGTGCGCGCCGTCGAGCATGCGGGTGATGACCAGACCGATCCCGCGGTGGGCCACGAGGAAGTAGTAGAGCGCTCGCCGATCCGGGTCCGCGCGGATCTCGTCGAACGACAGCGGTCGTGTCGGTTCGGTCCAGTAGAGGTGCGCGAGGCACGAGGAATAGGTGATCACGAGCTGGTGGGACTCGACCACGCGCACGGTCTCGGCGACGAGCGGGAAGATGGAATAGTGGCGGCGTAGCCAGCGGCCGAACCGGAGGCCGAGCTGACGGGTCGGCAGGACGGACGTCGCCGCCACCTCTTCGAGCTCGCGGATCAGGAACTCCATGGTTTCCTTGGGAGGCCCGAACTCGCCGGTGCTCGCCACCACTTCCACGCCATAGCGGGCCGCGGCCGCGATGGTGTCCCCCAACGTCTCCCCATAACGAACCCGGTAGGGGATCGACGGCGTCTGGCCGTGATCGCTGAGCACGTACAGGTCGTACGGCCGTCCGGGCAGCCGTCGGATCATGCGCAGGATCTCGCCAATGCGGCGGTCGAGGGCTCGCAGGCTCTTGAGCGCGGTCCTGGAGGATGGCCCGAAGTGGTGGGCGAACTCGTCGTACGCGTTGTACGTGGTGTAGATCGCGGGCACGCCCGTGTAGATGTCCAGGAGCACGGCCAGGGTCTGGAGCTCGCGCAGGATGACGTTCGACCCGATGTGGAGGAACGGGAGGTACCACCAGTAGAAGGTCGATTCGCCCCGGATCTGGCTGAGCAGCCGGTCCCGCTCCTCTCGTAGGTACTCGAGCACGCTGACGAACAGCATGCGCAGGATGCGGATCGGGTGGAGCGCGAGGAGGAGCAGGATGCGGGCGCCGCCCAACTTCCGGAAGAGCGGTTCGGGCCGTTTCGCCGCGAGGGTGAAGACGGCCCGGTTCGCCCCACCGTCGAAGAGGTTGACGTAGCTCGAGCCGCCGCTGAGCACGCCGTCCTCCGGGAGACGGTCCCGGATGAGTTGCATGGAGGCCTGCTGCGACCCGATGACCACCCGCCGGAGTTCCTTTTCGTAGAACCGAAAGGCCGGGATCCGGTCCTTGGTACCGTGGAAGATCGCGGCCTGTGCGGCGGGCGTGGCGCTCGGGAGGCCGGCTGGATAGCGGCGCAGCTCCCAACCGTGCCGGTCGATCAGCCGCTTCAGGTTCGGAACGTATCCTTGCTCGAGCGCGCGCTGGAAGTCCTCGTGGGCCAGCGCGTCGATCTGTATGACGACGAAGCCTCGCCGGGTATCCTCGCGACGGGCCCGTCGTTCGGCCGCGAACGGGAGGTACTTGGCGGCGTAGTACGCCCGATAGAGCGCGCGCCTGAGGCGCCGCCACAGCGATACCCGCCGGGACGTCGGGGTCCGGTCCATCACCGGGGTCCCTCGTCGATTCGATCTGGCCTGATCGGGTCGCTCACTGGAGCAGTTCCGGGAGGAACCGCAACAGCTCCCGGGGCTCCAGGGGTTTGGAGAAATAGTGGGCGCAGCCGGCGTCCATACATGCTCGCCGCTCGGCCGGACCGGCGCGGCCCGTGAGCGCGACGACCGGGATCGACCGCGTCGCCTGCTGACTCTTGAGCTCCCGGACGACCTCGAGCCCGGGGCGGTCCGGGAGTCCGAGATCCAAGAGGATCAGCGCCGGCGCATCTTCGTGAGCGACGGCGATCGCTTCCGCGGCGTTGCTCGCCTCCAGCACCCGGTACCCGGCGTCCTCCAGCAGGAGCCGGAACGCGTGGCGCAGCAGGTGATCGTCCTCTACGAGAAGAATGGCCGAAGACTCCGTGCTCATGGACTTGCCGTCGAGATCGCGTTGGATGCGGCGGCCGTCGGCGCGCCGGCCGCCTGGAGATCCTGCTCCGCGAGTTGCCTGCGGAGGAGGGAAGCGAACACGCCGTTCTTCCGGATCAGCTCATCGTACGTACCCTGTTCGACGATTCTGCCGTCCGCGAGAACCAGGATCAGGTCCGCATCCTTGACCGCAGTGACCCGGTGGCTCACGACGAGGGCGGTGCGTCCCTCCATGAAGGCGCGCAGGCGAGTCAGGATCCGGGACTCGGTGTGGGTGTCGACCGCGCTCAGCGCGTCATCCAGGACCAGGATCGCGGGGTCGCGGGCCAGCGCCCGGGCGAGGGTGGCGCGCTGGCGCTGCCCGCCGGAGAGGTTCACGCCGCGCTCGCCCAGGCGAGTTTCGAGGCCGTGGGGCAGGATCTCGATGACCTCTTCGAGCTGCGCGATCCGGGCGGCCTCGAGGATCCGATCCGCGGCGGCGTCCACGCCGTCCAGCCCGAACGACAGGTTGTCCGCCAGCGTCTCCGAGAACACGAAGGCGTCCTGCGGGACCACGCCCATGGCCGCCCGGAGATCCTCTGTGGCGATCCGGTCCACGGGCACGCCGTCCACGAGCACCTGGCCGGAGTCCGGATCGTAGAGCCGTGTGAGGAGGGCGACGACGGTGGACTTCCCGGCCCCGGTCGGCCCGACGAGCGCCACGGTCTGGCCGGCTTCGATCCGGAAGGACACGTCGTCCAGGACCGGCCGCTTTGTGCCGGGGTAGGTGAAACGGACGTTCCGGAACTCGATCTCGCCGCGGATCGAGGGCATGCGGACCGGCCGCTCCGGCGGGCGGACGGTCGGCTGGATCGCCATCGTCTCGTTGATCCTGCGCATGGACGCCGCGCCGCGCTGGAAGAGGTTGATGACCCATCCGAGCGCGATCATCGGCCAGGTCAGCATGGCGAGGTAGAAGCCGAAGGCGACGAAGTCGCCGGTGGAGATCCGGCCCTGGATGACCTGGGTCCCGCCGTACCAGAGGACGGCGACCATGCCGAGACCGGAGAGCAGGGCGAGGGACGGATGGAAGACGCCCGACACGCGGGCGAGCGCCATGTTCTTGTCCAGGTACCCGGCGTTGAGCACGTCGAACTCGGCTTCCTGGGCGCGTTCCTGCCCGTAGGCGCGCACGATCCGGGCGCCGGCCAGGTTCTCCTGCACGAGCGTGGAGAGATCGCCGAAGTGCGCCTGGATGCGTTCGAAGCGGCGGTGGATCGTGCGGCCGAAGTAGAGCACGATCGGCGGCATGAGCGCCATGGGGATGAGGGAGACCGCGGTGAGCGCCGGGCTGATCCTCACCATGACGAAGAGGGCGAACGCGGTGACCGCGACGGTATTGACGAGGTACATGATGGCCGGGCCCGCGGCCATGCGTACGGCCTGGGTGTCGTTGGTGGCGCGGCTCATCAGGTCCCCGGTCGTGGTGCGCCGGTAGAATGCGAGGTCGAGGCGGAGGAGGTGCTCGAAGAATGCGTCGCGCAGGTCGACCTCGACCCGGCGGCTGATGCCGTTGAGCAGGTGGCGCATGCCGAAGCGGGCGGCCCCGGCGAGGATCGTGGCGCCGATGATGAGGGTTGCGTGGCCGAGGATGATGGAGAAGGTGACGTCCGGCCGCTCCAGGGCGTCGACGGCGAGGCCGAGCAGCTTCGGCGTGGCGACGGCGAACGCGTTCGCGATCACCACCAGCGCGAGGCCGGCGAGGATCCCGCTGCGGTATGGTTTGAGGTATGGGATCAGTGCGCGCAGTTCGTTCATTCGATCCCCGGGTCCCCGGCGGGCCCTTCGATTGGACAAAGCGAACCCCGATCCGGGAGCGGCTTCGTCGGCCGCGCCCGGCCGGTGCCGGGCCCGTCAAGGCACGTGTCCCAGGGGCACCGGTTGGCACACGGGTTGCACGTGGGATACGCGGGCGTGCCGGGTAGGCAAGCTTGCAATTCTTAGTTTACCCAACACCAAGGATCCGTTCAAGCGGGGGTCGTATCCCCGGGAGGCGCTCATGCCCGGACGTAGGAGTCGAATCGCGCCGTTGCTCGTGCTGCCGATGTTGCTGGTGGCCGGGGCGTGCCGCGGGGAGCCCGATCGGTCCGCACTCGAGCAAGAGGAGCTGGAGCGGGAGCTGGATCTGGCCCTTTCGAGGGACACCGGGTCGGCCAATTTCGGGGACACGGCGGTAGCGCCGGCGGTGGAGCCGGAGCCGGTGGCCGCGGCGCCGGAGCCGACGCCGAGCCGGCCGCGGACGCAGCCGCAACCACGCCCGCGCCCTGCGGAGCCGAGCCCCACGCCGGCGCCGGAGCCGCGGCGAGAGGAACCGACGCCGCGCACGGTGAGGATGACCGTACCGATCGGCACGACGATCGCCGTGCGGATGGATGAGACGCTGTCCACGAAGGACAGCCAGCCCGGGCAGCCGTTCACGGCGACGATCGCGGATCCCATCGTGGGGTTGGACGGCACGGTGTTGATCCCGTCGGGCGCGAAGGTGCGCGGCCGGGTCACGGCGGTGGAGAAGTCGGACCGGGTCGGCGAGACCGCCGTGATCAAGCTCGCCTTCGAATCGGTCTCCTTCGATGGCCGGAGCTACCCGTTGCAGGCCACGGTGGTGGAAGCGAACCCGGAGCGGCGCACGCGCACGTCGACCGGTGAGCAGGCCGGGAAGGTGGCGGTGGGTGCGGCGGCCGGGGCCGTGCTCGGCCGGATCCTGGGGAAGGACACGGAGGGCGCGATCAAGGGCGCGGTGATCGGGGCGGCGGCCGGGACGGCCATTGCCATGGGCACCGCGGATGTGGACGCCGTGCTGCCGGCCGGCTCGCGGATGGTGATCCGGCTGGACGCACCGGTGGAGGTCGAACAAACGGTGCATTGATGCGGAGCCCTTCGGGCCAAGGACCGTTTCGCCCGGGGGCGAGCCCGCCAATGGACGTACCCCGAGGGCCGGCCCGGCCGGCCCTCGGGGCACCGTCTTTCAATGCCTCCCGGACGACGCCCTCGCCCCCTCAGGGGCTTGCGGCCAGTCCCCCCTGCCGGGGATCCGCCACCCCCGTCCACACATCCCCCAGCCGGAGGAGGGTGGGGGCGTTGCCGATGTAGCCCTGGCGCGGCTCCACCCTGTGTCCGAGCGCTTCCAGCGCCCGCACCTGTGATTCGGACAGACCGCCGGCCTCGAAGTACAGCACGTCCGGCAGGTGCTGATGGTGGATCCGGGGCGCGTACACCGCGGAGACCACGTCCATCCCGTGGTCCACCACGTTGGAGAGCACCTGGAACACCGCCGTGATGATCCGCGGCCCGCCGCGTGCGCCCGAGACGAGCAGCGGCTGACCGGCCGGGTCCAGCACGATCACCGGCGTCATGGCCGAGAGCATCCGCTTGCCCGGCTCGATCTTGTTCGCCTCGCCCTGCACCAGGCCGAACATGTTCGGCGCTCCGGGCTTCGACGTGAAATCATCCATCTCGTCGTTCAGCAGGAACCCGGCGCCCGCCACCGTGACCGCCGAGCCGTAGAGCTCGTTGATCGTGGTGGTCACGGCCACCGCGTTGCCGGCACCATCGACCACGCCGAAATGGGTGGTGTGCTCCGGCTCCCGCACGCCGGCGAGCACGCCGGGCGCGACGGCCTCCGAAGGAGTGGCCATGGTCGGCGAGATGTCGGCGCGCCGCTCCGCCGCATACTCCCGGGACAGGAGCATGGCGAGCGGCACTTCCACGAAGTCCGGGTCGCCGAGGAGGTGGTTCCGGTCCGCGAACGCCCGGCGCATGACCTCGGCGAGGAGATGCAGGGTGCTGGGCGAATTCCAGCCGAGCGCGCCGAGGTCGTACCCTTCGATCATGTTCGCGATGAGGGCCAGCGTGACCCCGCCGGAGGACGGCGGCGGCATGGAATAGACGCGGTGACCCCGGTACTCGAACACGATCGGATCGCGCCAGACCGCGCGGTAGCGGCGCAGATCCTCATGGGTGATGATCCCGCCGCCCCGGCGCATCTCCTCCACGATCAGGTCGGCGGTCTCGCCTTCGTAGAAGCCGGCGGGCCCATGCTCCGCGATGCGGCGCAGCGTGCGGGCCAGGTCCGGGTTGCGCCAGGTGGACCCCGCGCGGAGCGGCTCGCCGCCCGGGAGGAAGAGCTCGGCGGACGCGGGGAAGAGCGCCAGCCGTTCCGCGGCGTCACGGACGGACCCGGCGAAGTCCTCGTCCACGATGAAGCCCTCCTCGGCCAGGCGGATGGCCGGCTCGAGCAGCTCGGCCCACGGCTTCGTGCCGTAGCGCTGGTGCAGCTCCCAGAGCCCGGCCACGCTGCCCGGCACCCCGGAGGCGAGATGCCCGGTGACCGAGCGATCCGTGGGCTCGCCCTGTTCGTCCAGGTACATGTCCGCGGTGGCCGCGAGCGGTGCGGTCTCCCGGAAGTCGAGGGATGCGGCGTCGCCATTGGCGAGCCGGACCACGGCGAAGCCGCCGCCCCCGATGTTGCCCGCCTCCGGATAGACGACCGCCAGCGCGAACGCCACCGCAACCGCCGCATCGACCGCGTTGCCGCCGGACCGGAGCACCTCGACCCCCACCTCCGTGGCGAGCGGCGCGTCCGTGGTGACCATGCCGCCCGCCGCTGCCGTGGCATAGGCACCGGGGGTGTACGGCCAGGACGCCGGGATGCGTTCCGCAACCGCCGGAGGCCAGCCGGAGCCGGCCGCCGAATCAGCCTGGGGGGACGCGCCGCACGCGGCGGTCCCCGCCACGAGTCCCAGGTACAACAAGATCGAGCGTTTCCTCAAAATCCGATCCTCATCCCCGCGCGGATCTGGGAGAACTTCGACGAGTTGTCCTCGACGCCCTCCCGCTGGTGGAACGTCCAGTAGCGACCCCACTCGACGAACAGCGCGTTCCGGCGTGACGGCCGATATTCTAGCCCCGCACCGGTCAGGAGCGCGAGATCCGGATCCCAGCGGTCGAGGGACGGCATGCCGAACACCATCGTCCCCACGCCGCCGGTCAGGTACATCCCGAACGCGTCGGCGCCCCCGTAGCGGAGCCGGCCCGTCGCCATGGCGGTGACGACCCGGGCCGTGCCTTTCTCGATCAGGTCGTTTTCCCCGCCCAGCCGGTGGTACGGCGAGGGGGCGAAGGATGCATCGACGCCGATGGACAGCGCGGAACCGACCTGCCGGTGCACCCCGACGCCGCCCGCGAACGACGACCCGAAATCCCAAACCGAATTGCTACCCGGGTCGAAGACTCGCCCGGGGCTGATGTGGCCGCCCACCCAGCCCGTGATCCACGTCTTCGGAGCCGGCCTGGCCGCGGAGAACTGCGCTGCCGCCGGTTCCGCCACGAGGACGAAGGCCAGCGCCGTGAGGAGCGTTACTGCTTTCATCGCTACTACCTGTACTGCTAGGGATTCTGCCGCGCTCGGGAACGGAGTTCGGCGAGCGCCCGGATCGCGCATGCCGCGAGAATCGTTGTCCCGCAAGCAAGTACGCGCTCATCGATATCAAAAAGGGGGTGATGATGTTCCCTCGGCGGGTTCGGCGCCGCTCCGAGCCAGATGAACGCGCCGGGTGCGTGCTCCAGGTACGCCGAGAAGTCCTCCGCGCCCATGGTCAGCTCGGCCACTTCGATCACGTCCTCGCCGAGCGCATCCGCGACCGCCGCACGGGCGAGCTCCGTCATGGCCGGGTCGTTCCGGACGGGCCGGCAAGCGGGCACGATCTCCACGGTGGCATGGCCGCCGAGGGCGCGGACCGAGTCGAACGCGGCCCGCACCTCCCGGTGCAGCACCGTGCGCACGTGCTCCTCGAAGTACCGGATCGTGCCGCGCAGCTCGACCCGCTCCGCCACGACGTTCGGCGCCACGCCGCCCTGGATCGTGCCGATGGTGACCACGCCGGCGTCGAGGGGTGAGATCCGCCGGGCGACGATGTTCTGGCAGGCGAGCACGGCGTGCGCGGCCAGGACCACGGCATCCACGCCCTCGTGCGGCCGGGCCGCATGTGACGCCCGGCCCTCCACCGCCGCGTACACCATGTCCGATCCGGCCATGAGGGGCCCGGGGCGCAGATAGACCCGGCCGGCAGGCAGGCTCGCCCAGACGTGCAGGCCGAACACCGCGTCCACGCCCGCCATGGCGCCGTCCTCGATCATGCGCTCCGCGCCGGTCCGGTTCTCCTCGTCGGAGGTCTCTTCCGACGGCTGGAAGAGCAGGCGCACCGTGCCGGGCGGGAGCTCGCCCCGGTCCCGGGCTTCGGCCAGCAGCCTCGCCGCGCCGATCAGGCCCGCCACGTGCGCATCGTGGCCGCAAGCGTGCATCACACCGGGCACGGTGGACGCGTAGTCCACCTCGTTCGCCTCCTGGATGGGCAGGGCATCCATGTCCGCCCGCAGGGCGACGACGGGGCCGTCACCGTTCCGGAGCTCGGCCACCACGCCGGTCCGGCCGACGCCCCGCCGGACTTCGAATCCCAGGGCCGCGACCCTGTCCGCGGCGATCCCGGCGGTGCGGACTTCTTGGAAGGCCAGTTCAGGGTGCCGGTGCAGGTCGCGCCGGATCTCGATCAACTCGCGCTCGAAACCGAGCGCCCGGTCAAGGAGTCGGGGCATGGCCGGTTGCTTGAATCGTCTGTGACGGATTAACTTACGGGTCTGGGGAAGTTACGCGCCTGGAACGAATTGGGGCAAGTCCGCGGATACGAGATGGCAGCCTCCCGACCGCTCGACCCACGCCTGACCGAACAACGCAACCCGCGTACGGCCAGGATCGACCAGCTTTCCACGCTCGAGATCGTGGACCTGATCAACGCCGAGGACCGGATGGTCGCGCAGGCGGTCCACGAGGAGCGCGAAGCGATCGCGCGGTGCATCGACATCGTGGTGGACTGCCTGCGCAAGGGTGGCCGGCTCATCTACGTGGGGGCCGGCACCTCCGGCCGGCTCGGAGTGCTGGACGCCGCGGAGATGCCGCCGACCTACCGCACGGACCCGTCGATGGTCCAGGGGATCATCGCGGGCGGGTATGCCGCGCTGGTCCGGGCGCAGGAAGGCGCGGAAGACCATCCGGAGGACGGCGCGGCCGCGGTGGACGAGCGCGGCATCGGGCCGGACGACTTCGTGCTCGGGATCGCGGCGTCCGGGACCACGCCGTTCGTGCACGGCGCGCTGCGCCGGGCGCGGGAGCGCGGCGCCCGCACCGGGTTCCTGCTCTGCACGTACCCGAGCCCCGAGCTCCTGGCCACGCACGATGTGGTGATCGCCCCGCTGGTCGGGCCCGAGGTCATCACGGGCTCGACGCGGATGAAGGCGGGCACGGCCACGAAGATGGTGCTGAACACCATCAGCACCGCAGCCATGGTGAAGCTGGGGAAGGTGTACGGTAACCTGATGGTGGACCTCCAGGTCACGTGCCAGAAGCTGCGGGATCGCGGGGAGCGGATCCTGATGGAGACGCTGGACGTGGACCGTCCGACCGCGGCCAGGCTGCTGGACGAGGCGGAGGGCCACGTGAAGACCGCGATCGTGATGGGGAAGCTGGGGCTGGACCGGGAGGAGGCGCAGAGACGGCTGCATGAGGTCGAGGGCGTGATCGGGCGCCTGATCCCGGACCTGGATGCGGCGTGACCCGAGGCGGGGCAGGAGAGGGGCAACGGTGCGAGTGATCGGCCTCATGTCGGGCACGTCGCTGGACGGCGTGGATGCCGCGCTGGTCGAGTTCCGGGACGAAGGCGGCGGCGAGCCGTCGTGGACGGTGCTCGCGTGGCTCACGACGCCGTACGATGCCGCCATGCGCGCCCTGCTGCACGGCGCCATCGTGAACGGCGGCGCCGCCGAGCTGTGCCGGGTGAACGTGGAACTGGGCGAGTGGTTCGCCCGGGCCGCGCTGGCGGTCTGCGAGCTCGCCGGCGTGAGCCCGCGGGAGGTGGACCTGATCGGGTCGCACGGCCAGACGGTGTGGCATCAGCCGCCGTCCGGCGGCCGCTGCGGCGCCACCCTCCAGCTCGGCTGCGCGGCCACCATTGCGGAGCGGACCGGGATTCCCGTGGTGAGCGATTTCCGGTCCCGGGACATGGCCGCGGGCGGGGAAGGCGCGCCGCTGGTGCCCTGGGCGGACCGGCTCCTCTTTTCCGTGCCCGGCCGGCGGCGCGCGCTCCAGAACATCGGCGGCATGGCGAACGTGACCTGGCTGCCTCCGCGGGGTTCCTCGGAGCCGATCCTGGCCTTCGACACGGGGCCGGGCGTTGTGCTGATCGACGCCGCGGTCCAGCTCGCCACGGACGGCCGCGAGACGTATGACCGGGGCGGGGCGTGGGCGGCCTCCGGCACGGTGCGGGAAGACCTGCTGGCCGAGCTGCTCGCCGACCCCTTCTTCTCGCGCAATCCCCCGAAGTCCACCGGCCGCGAGGTGTTCGGCCGTCCGCTGGTGGAGAGCCTCGCCGGGCGGGTCGGCGCATCCAGCCGGGCCGATTGGGCCGACCTCGTCGCCACGCTCACCGAACTGACCGCGCGCAGCATCGGGGACGCGTACCGGCGCTGGGTGCTGCCGCGCGGCGTGGACGAGGTGATCCTGACCGGCGGCGGCGGGCGCAATCCCGCACTGGTCGAGCGGATCCGGGCGCAGCTCGCGCCGCTGCCGGTCCTGCCGGGCGAGGTGCTCGGGATTGACCCGGACGCGAAGGAAGCCATAGCATTCGCGGCGCTCGCGTGGGCGCACGTGCGGGGAGTGCCGGGCAACGTCCCGGAGGCGACGGGCGCGGCGGGGCAGCGGGTGCTCGGCTCCTACACGCCCGGCAGTCCCGACCGAATCTCCTGACCTCTGACGCTGGATCGCGATGCGCTGCCTGGGGAGTCTGGCTGCCGTCCTGGCCGTCTCGGCATACCTGCTCGGCTGCTCCGTGCGCGCGGCGAGCCCGGGCGATCCGGTGCCAGCCGCAGCGGCCGACCCCGTCGCGCGTTGGATCGAGCTCCTCTCCGTGCCCTACGGCCAGGGCAACGTGCTCGACACACTGGCCGCCGAGCTCGGTGGCCGGTTACACTGGTTCCTCGGCTACGTCGTCCGGGACACGACCGTGCCGCCGATCGCGCGGGCGAACGCGCTCCTGTTCCTGGGCGAGCGCCGGGCCGTGGACCAGATCAGCGCGTTCTGGTTCGGGCTGAGTGCCGAGGAGCCGATGGTGCGCGCGTCCGCGGCCGTCGGACTCGACGGCGTGCTCGACGCGGCGGAGCGGACCGCCATCGGTTTCCTCCAGCTCGCGCTGGAGGATCCGGACCGGGATGTCCAGGCGCGGGCGCTGGAGACGCTGGCGGACGCGGACGTCGGGCTCCTGCGGCAGTACCTGGCGCGCCGCCCCCCGGCCGATCTGGAAGCCATCGCCCGGAACCTGGTGATGGTCGCCGAGGAGCGGGGCGCGCCCCTCGAGCCGGTGGGCGACGGCTCGAACGGGACCGCGGAACCGACGCTCGCCCGGCAATCGGCTCACGGCCCCCGGCTCGAGTTCCGGCCGACGCGGGCCTGGCCGCAATGGGAAGCGGCGGTCGGGGAGCTGCTGGTGACGCCGCCGGGCGGGGCGCCGGTCCTGCTCGCGCGGGACGTGGAGGTGGTGCGGCGCGTGGTCCCGGCCTTCTTCTCGCCGGACGGCCGGTACGTGGTCTACGAGGTCGGCCGGGAGATCCGGGTGTGCGACCTGGCCACGGGCGCGGACCGGCTCGTGGATTCCGGCATAGCACCGCGGGTCCTTCCGTTCACCATGGACTTCGTGTTCCTGCGGAAGGTCAGGGAGGTCCAGGGTGAGGGCGGAAAGGTCGATGAGGGGCCGCCCACCACGATCCAGTACGACGTGGTACGCGGTTCCTTCGAGGGCGACCGGCTCGAGGTGCTGGGCGGGCTGCTGGCCGAGGTTCGGACGTCCGTCGCCGGGTCCTACTCGCCGGTGCGGTGGATGCGGGTCCGGGAGCGGCGGGACGCCTTCTACCTCGAAGGTCCGGGCGTGACGGCGTTCATGCTGCCGGACCCGTTCGGCCGGGGTCATGCGGTCGCGCCGGAGGCCGGAGACGGGAAGGATCCGGGCGGCGCCGGGGAGTGAGCCGACGCGACGTCGCGTACTACCGACTCCCGTCCCGATAGACGAGCCCGAGCCCGAGGCCGAACGCCAGATTCGGGACGAGACCGGGCGTGGGCCTCGCGGATTCGGCCAGGTGCTGGAGGGGCAGGTCGAGCTCCGGGATCAGGCGCTGGGCGACGACGACGGGGCCACCTTCGGGGGCGAGCGCCGCGCGGAGCGTGCCGAAGAGCAACCCACGGGCGAGGGGCGGGCCCGGGAGCCGGGGATAGAACAGCGCTGCATAGGCGGCGGCCGCACCGATGCCGGCCGCGAAGCGGTTCACGGGTCCCACGCCGTCGGCGTCATCTCCGGCCTGGCCGGTCCGGCGCCGCGTGAGTTCTTCGAGCACGGTCGCGGCGATGCCCGCGGCCACGGCACGGTGCCACCGGATGCGGCGCGGCCGCAGGACCTTCGCGGCGAGCCAGCCGGCGGCGGCCAGGGCGAGGGAGGCGGGGAGCTCCCGATCATCCCGGTCCGGATCGAGCGCCTCCAGCCCTTTCGCGAGCACGGCACTGCCCTTGCCTGAGGCGACGCCGTCCAGCTCTTCGAGCAGGTAGCCGAGGCCGAAAAAGACTTTCTCCAACATGGATCCTTCAGTGCGAGTCTCCATGACTGCTCCTGGCTGGATCATGGCGGGCCGGAGCCCCCGGCGCCGGATCGGTCGGCGGATCGCGGCACCGCGGGCAGAGTCCGGACCACCGGCCCCGCGTCTCGCTGCCGAGTCTCCACCCGGCGGGCGACCGTGAGCGCGCTGGATTGGGTCGTCGTCGGCTCCTACCTCGTCCTCTCCCTGGCCATCGGCATCTACCTCTCGCGGCGGGGCTCGCGGTCGATGGCGGAGTTCTTCGTGTCCGGCCGCTCCCTCCCGTGGTGGCTGGCCGGCACGTCCATGGCCGCGACGACGTTCAGCATCGATACGCCACTTTACGTGTCCGGGCTCGTCGCGCGCCAGGGGGTGGCGGGGAACTGGCAATGGTGGGCGTTCGGGATCAGCCACGTGATGCTGGTCTACGTCTTCGCCCGGCTGTGGCGGCGGGCGGAGGTGATCACGGACGCGGAGCTGATCGAGATCCGGTACGGCGGCCGGCCCGCGGCGATCCTGCGGGCGTTCCGTGCGTTCCTCTTCGCGGTGCCCATCAACGTGATCGCCATGGGGTACGCCATGCTCGCCGCGCGCAAGGTGGTGGTCGCGCTCGGGTTGGGGGACGTGCTCCCCGCCGCGCTGGGCGACCCCGACCTCTGGGCGGTGGTGATCATCGTCGTGCTGACGCTGGTCTATGCGGGGCTCGCCGGCCTGTGGGGCGTGGTGGCCACGGACTTCCTCCAGTTCTTCCTGGCCCTGTTCGGCGCGATCGTGGTGGCGGCGGTGGCGGTGGGGGACGTGGGCGGGCTCGCGGCGCTGCGAGACCAGCTCGAGGCGCGCGGGCTCGGCAACCGCCTGGACTTCATGCCGTTCGGGGAGCTGGCGCAGCTCTCCGTCTGGACCTTCTTCGCGTACCTCGGGATCCAGTGGTGGGCGTTCCGCCGGTCGGACGGCGGCGGGGAGTTCATTCAGCGGCTGTCCGCCTCGAAGGATGAGCGGGAAGCGGAGCGCGCCACGTGGTTCTTCAACATCCTGAACTACGTGGTCCGCACCTGGCCGTGGGTCATCGTGGGGCTCGTGGCGCCGGTGCTGTACCCGGACCTGCTGGAGCAGGGCGCGGATCCCGAGATCGGCTATCCGCGGCTCATGATGGATTACCTGCCGGCCGGACTCCTGGGGCTGGTGGTGGCGTCCCTCGTCGCGGCATTCATGTCGACGGTATCGACCCAGATCAACTGGGGCGCCAGCTACATCACGAGCGACCTCTACCGCAGGTTCCTGCGGCCGGACGCCTCTCAGCGGGAGCTGGTCTGTGTCGGACGGTTCGCGTCGGTGGTGCTCGTGGCGCTCGCCGGGTGGGTGGCTTTCCACGCGCAGGACATCGGCACGATCTTCACGTTCATCATCGCGATCGGGACCGGCCCGGGCGCCGTCCTGATCCTGCGGTGGTTCTGGTGGCGGATCAACGCGTGGGCCGAGATCGCGAGCATGGCGGCGGGGCTGTTGATCGCGCTCTTCCTGTACACGCCCACGGTGGACTGGTCCACGTGGGGCGCGATCGGCCGTCCGATGCTGGCCATTGCCGCGCTCGCGCGCCCGGTCTCCCAGTTCGGCAACGCCGGCGTCCTGGCGGTGACGGCGTTCGGGACGGCGGCAGTGTGGCTGACGGTCATGGCCCTGACCCGCCCGGAGTCCGATGAGACGCTGGATGCGTTCTACCGCCGTGCGCGGCCGGGCGGCCCCGGCTGGCGCCGTCAGCGGGAGCGGACCGGACTCGAGCCGCTCCAGGACCTCTCCACGGACATCCGGAGTACGATCTGCGGCATTCTCGTGATCTTCGGCTCGATGTTCGCCGTGGGCGGCGCGCTCTTCCTGCGGTGGGGCACGGCGCTGGCGTCCGCGGCCACGGCCGTGGCGGCGGGCGTGCTGCTCCGGCGGCTGCGGCGGGGGGCGGCGCCCCGGTCCGCCACCTGACTCCCGGCACCTTTCACGGATCGCATCGGATGCGCGACGTCTTCTCCCGCCCGATCGCTGTTTCCGGCCTCCTCCTCGCCGTGGGGATCGCCGCGTGCGGGGCGCCGGCGCCGGAGGCCCCTGTACCCGAGCGAGCGCCGGCACCAGCCGAAGCTCTCGCGCCGGAGCTCCCGGAGCTTCCGGAGCGGGACGGTGCGCTGGTCCTGGACCTGGTCTACCCGCCGGAGGGCGCGTTCGTCACCGTTCGGGACTCGACTTTCGTGTTCGGCTCGACCGGTTCCGGCCGGGCCCGCCTCACGATCAACGGGATCCCCGTCCCCGTGGAGCCGAACGGCGCGTTCCTCGCCTTCCTGCCCGTGCCGCCGGATGGGGTCTACCGGCTGGAGGCGACGAAGGGCCCGGAGACCGCCCGGCTGGAACGGACAGTACGCGTGCCGGGGCCGCCGCCGGAACTCGAGCCGCATCGGGCGCGGATCGTGGAGGGCTCGGTCTCCCCGAGGGGCGCGTGGGCCGCGTTGCCCGGAGAGCCGGTGGAGGTCCGGTTCCGGGGCACGCCCGGCGGCCAGGCCGCGCTCGTGCTCCCGGACGGGCGCCGGGTGCCGCTCGCCGAGCGGCGGGGGATCGCGGACGTAGCGGAAGGGTTGCGCACCTTCGGCATGGATCCGGGCCGCCTCGACGCGGCGCGGGAACCGGTCGTCGCGGAGTACCATGGTCATTTCGCCGCGATCCCCCTGGCGGCGCGGGACACGTCGATCGCGCGGCCGGCGATCGGGGCGTTCGCGTTCGCGGCGGAGGGCGATCGGCCGGGGTCCGCGGGAAGAGCGTCGGCGGGCCCGGGGCGACGCATCCCGGAGGCCGCGTCGGCGCCCGGGCAGGCCTGGGTGGAGCTGGTGGTCGGCCCGGACACCGCCCGCGCCCCCCTCCCACTCAACCTCGCGCTCCTGGACCCGGACCGGCTGCCCGTGGCCGTAGGGGTCGACGCGGGCCCGGAGGGCGCCACGGACGGAGTCGTGGTGGCGCGGCCGGCGCCATCCACGACGTCGCACTACTTCTGGCCCTCCGGCACGGAGCTGACCGTGACGGGCCAGCGCAACGGGGAGTTCCGGGTCCGGCTGACCCACGGCCTGACGGCCTGGGTGCCCGCCGCCGAGGTGAGGCTCCTCCCGCCCGGCACCCCGCCACCCCGGGGGATCGTGGGAACCGTGCGCATGACCCCGGCGCCGGGGTACGTGGACGTGCGGTTCGCCGTGCCGCGCCGGTTCCCGATCCACGTGGAGCAGGCCGGCCGCCGCGTCGACATCACGCTGTTCGGCGCCGTGAGCGGAACCGACTGGCTCCAGTACGGCGGGATCGATTCGTTCATCGAGCGGGCGGAGTGGAGCCAGCCATCGGACGACATCTACCGCCTCACGCTGCACCTGGACCGGCCGGCCTGGGGGTGGGACGCCTTCTTCGCCCCCAACGGCGACCTCGTGGTGCGGGTACGCCAACCGCCGGAGATCGATCCGGATCGGCCGCTGGCGGGGCTGACCATCGTGGTGGACGCCGGCCACGGCGGTGCCGAGCCGGGCGCGCTCGGCCCAACCCGTCTGCGGGAGGCGGACGCGAACCTGGGCATCGCGCTGCGGCTCGGATCGATGCTCGAACGGCGGGGCGCGAACGTGATCCTCACCCGGACCGATGACCGCACCCTGCCGCTCTACGCGCGCACCTCCATGGCCGAGGCGGCGGACGCGCACCTGCTCGTGTCGATCCACAACAACGCGTTCCCGGACGGCGTCAACCCGTTCGCGAACAACGGCACGAGCGTGTATTACTTCCATCCGCTCTCGGCCTGCCTGGCGCGGGAGCTCCAGCGGGAGCTCCTCGCCGAGCTCCGACTGCGCAACCTCGGGATCGGCCGGTCCAGCCTGGCCCTGGTCCGGCCGCGCTGGATGCCGGCCGCGTTGACCGAGACGATGCACATGATGGTGCCACGCCAGGAGAACGCGTTGCGGGATCCGGACGCGCAGGAACGGATCGCCGCCGCGCACCTCCGCGCGATCGAGACGTTCATCAGGGAGACGGCTGGCCGGCGTTGATGCGGCCGGCCTGGTTTCGGGTGTCGAGGCCCGTGAGACCGATGGGCAGGATCCTTCGCAAGACCGTGATGGCGTTGTTCGCCGGGCTCGTCGCGGCCGGCGCGGCGCCGGCGCCCGCGGGCGGGCAGGTCCCGCCGCACATCCCGTGGCAGACGCTGGCCACCGAGCACTTCCGGATCACCTTCCCGCCCGGGCTGGAGGCCGTGGCGCGGCACGTGGCCGACCGGGCGGAGGTGGCGCGGGCCCGGCTCGCGGAGGAGCTCGGCGCGCCGCCGAAGGGCGTCGTCGACATCGTCATCACGGACCACGTCGACGACTCGAACGGCTTCGCCCGGGTGTTCCCGACGAACCGGATCGTCCTGCACGCGCGTCCGCCGGTCGACCACCTGGCCCTCGCGTTCGCCCCGGACTGGATCGACATGCTCGTGGTGCACGAGCTGACGCACATCGTACACGGGGACCTCACGGGGACACCGGGCTCCATCCTGCGGCGGCTGCTCGGGCGCGCGCCCATCATCTGGCCGGTCTTCCCGGCCGCGGCCACGCCGCAGTGGTCCATCGAGGGGCTGGCCACGTACTTCGAGTCGCGCTTCACGGGGGCCGGGCGCACGTACGGGAGCATCCACGACATGATGGTGCGCGCGGACGTGCTCGAGGGCCGCTTCGCGGAGATCGACGAGGTGTCGGGGTACAGCCCGGAGTGGCCGGGCGGCCAGCGGTGGTACGTCTACGGTTCGCTCTTCTACGACTACGTTGCGCGCACCCGCGGGGTCGAAGCGCTGCGTGAGCTGGCCGCCCGCACGGCCAGGGCCTGGATCCCGCCGACGCTCGCGTTCGACCGGGTGGCCCGGCGCGGCATCGGCGCATCGTTCACCGAACTCTGGGCGGAGTGGCGCGAACATCTCCAGCGCCGGTACGCGGCGCTCGCGGACTCGTTGCGGGCCGAGGGGCTGACCGAGGGGGAGGCCCTGACCACGGAAGGGCGGTACGTGCTCTATCCACGGGCCGCGGCGGGCGGCAGGGTCGCGTACGCGGTCGAGGACGGACGGAGCGACCCGGGCACCCGGCTGCTCGATGCCGCCACCAGGGAGCGCCGCTCCCTCGGCCGGCGGAACGGCCTGGCCACCCTGGCCTGGTTCCCCGGCGGCGATTCGCTGCTCGTGGCCCAGCGCGAATTCTCGGACCGCTACCACGTGTTCGGGGATCTGTACGTCGTGGACGGGCGGGGCAAGGAGCGCCGGATCACGCGCGGCGCGCGGCTGTCCGAGCCCGACGTCGCGCCGGACGGTGTCCGCGCGGTGGCCGTCCAGACCGAGGCCGGGGCCACCCGCCTCGTGCTCGTGGAGCTGGCGACCGGAGCGGTGGAGCCGATCACGGCGTACGACCTCGCGGTCGGCTGGTCGGCTCCCCGGTGGTCGCCGTCCGGGGACTACATCGCGGCGGCGAGGTGGCGGCTGGGAGGGGAGTACGATGTGGTGATCCTCGCGCCGGACGGCCGGGTCGTCCGGGAGCTGACCCGGGACCGGGCGATCGACGGGGCGCCGGCCTGGTCCCCGGACGGCCGCTACGTGCTCTTCTGGTCCGACCGCAGCGGCATTCCGAACCTGTACGCGTACGACGTGACCGCCCGGGCCGCGGCCGACGGCGATACGGCCCGCCTCTTCCAGATCACGAACACGCTGACGGGGGCGTTCTACCCGGACGTGGACCCGGACGGGCGCTGGATCTACTATGTGGGCTACCGGTCGGACGGGTACCGGCTGGAACGCATCCCGTACGACCCCGCCCGGTGGCGCCCGGCATCCCCGCTCCGGCCGGAGCTCGCGATGGAAGCCGGATCGGCGCCCCCGGCGGGCGTGCGGGCCGCCTTGCCAGTGGAGGGGGGGCGGGAGGGGCCGGACCAAACGGTGGAGCCCTACTCGGCCGCGCGCACCCTCCTTCCGCGCTACTGGCTCCCGACCTGGACCGATGAAGGGGTGGCCGGACGGTTCATCGGCGTGACGACCTACGGGGAAGACGTGGTCGGGCGGCACGCGTTCGACGCGTGGGTCGGCCGGGACGTGGACCGGCCGCGGTTCGCCGGCGCGTTCCACTACCGCTACGCGGGGCTGGGCAACCCCGTCCTGACCTTCGGCCTGGCCCGTGATTGGGATCGGATCGGCCGCGTACGGCTCGAGGACCAGTCCACCCGGGACGTGATCGAGCGCGAGACCGTGGTCCAGGTCGGCACGTCGTTCGCCAGGCGGCGGTGGCGCTCCATCGCCACGTTCGACCTCGGCGTCGAGGACGTCCGCCGGCACCGCGAGATCCTGAACGGCACCGGGCTGCGGCTCGCGGATCCCCAAGACGCGATGACCGGCGTATACGTCCGCGCCGCGTACGGAACGGCGCGCTCCCGGACGATGTCCATCAGCCGTGAGGCCGGGCTCTCCGCGGCGGTCGGCGTGCGGCGTCGCTGGGAGCGGGACCCCGCGCCGGACCTGGACCGTTCCTATTCGGAGGCGACGGGGCTGCTCACCGCCTTCCAACCGATCCCGGCCTTCGGGCACGCCAACCACGTCCTCGCCTTGCGCGCCAGCGGGCTCTGGCGCGGCGGCGACGGCGCCGGGATCAGCGACATCGGCGGCGCCAGCGGCAGCGCGGTCGACCTCGGCGTGGCCAGTCTCGGCGCGTCCCGCTTCCTCCCGGTGCGCGGCTTCCCGGTCGGCGCCCGCTCCGGGACCCGGGCGTGGTCCGCGACCCTCGAGTACCGGCTGCCGATCGCCCTGATCGGGAGGGGCTACCGGGTCCTGCCGTTCAACGTCGACCGCCTCTCCGCCGCCCTCTTCCTGGATGCGGGCAACGCGTGGTGCAGCCCGGAGATCCAGGAGCGCTCCTCGCTCTGCACCCCGCCGGAGGGTCCGGGCGCCGCCGGGCCGTTCGACCCCGCGCCCCTGGTCGGCGCCGGGGCCGAGCTCGCCCTCGACCTGAGCGTCCTGTTCTCCGCGCCGACTCGCCTCCGGGCGGGCGTGGGATTCCCGGTCCAGGGCCCCACGAGCGAACCCGCTTTCTACTTCCAGTTCGGCGCCGGGTTCTGACGCGGGAGCCGCCGGCCGCCGAGGCCACGGCCCGGCCTCCCGCTGGTACGGTTCCTGTACCCTCTCGTCCCCGGGAAGCAGCGCGGGCCGGGGCCCGTGGGGCACCACCCCCGTCCCGCCCGGGCGCCAACATCCTCAGCGAGAGGTCCCCATGGGCGGGAAACGGCCGGATCAGTACCGCATCGCACCCGACGAGGGTCGCGCCACCGATTACAAGTTCCTCCCGAACGAGCCCCGGGAGGCGGACCTCCAGGACGAGCTCTACAGCCGCGTCATGGAGGGCCGCAGCCCGGAACGCCAGCCGATCCCGCCGGACGCCCTCGACCCCGATGTGGAACGCGAACGGGAGGCCGAGCTCCGGCGCGAGCGCCACGTCCGCGGACGGAAGGGGCGCCGGGGCAGGAGGCGGGGGCGCTGATCGGGCTCCAGGCCTTTGCCGAACATTGCTTTCGCTGTCCGACGCTGCGTGCGAACGGAGCCGGGCCGGGCGTCCGGGGTATGAAAAAATTGCGCGGCGATCCGAGTCTTGACCACAACATGCTGGGGTGGTATCATAGACGCCCCACTAGATATTGGGTTCCTCGGTGCTGATCGCGTAACGCGAACGCAACGCGATAGTTGCACGCCTTGTCGCAGGGACTTCACTGACGGGACCGCCGTCATCAATCCGTAGAACGGGGACACGAGGAGAGCAATGGAAAGCAACACCGCCACCGGCATCACGCCCGAGGCCGCGGCGCGTGAGTTGGCCCGGATGCCGGAAGATCTCCCGCCGGCCGAGCTGTCCGATAACGCACGCATTGTGCTTGCGCGCCGGTACCTGCGGAAGGATGAGCAGGGTCGCCCGGTGGAGGAGCCGGAGGAGATGTTCTGGCGGGTCGCGCGGGTGATCGCCTCGGAGGATGTGAAGTACGGGGCGAGCCTGGGGGCGGTCGAGGCGCTGGCGCGGGAGTTCTACCGGCTCATGACGACGCGGCTGTTCGAGCCGAACTCGCCGACGCTGATGAACGCGGGGCGTCCGCTGGGGCAGCTCAGCGCGTGCTTCGTGCTCCCGGTCGAGGATGCGCTGTCGAACGGGCGGGACGGGATCTACGACACGCTGCGCGCGATGGCGCTGGTGCACCAGTCGGGTGGCGGGACGGGGTTCTCGTTCAGCCGGCTGCGTGCGAAGGGGGACGTGGTGCGTTCGACCATGGGGGTGGCGAGCGGACCGGTCTCGTTCATGAAGCTGTACGACGCGTCGACCGAGGTGGTGAAGCAGGGGGGCACGCGGCGGGGCGCGAACATGGGGATCCTGCGCGTGGACCATCCGGACATCCGGGAGTTCGTGACGTGCAAGAGCGACGTGACGCAGATCACGAACTTCAACATCTCGGTCGCGGTGACGGACGCGTTCATGGAGGCGGTGCGGAAGGGGGAGAAGTACGCGCTGGTGAACCCGCGGAACGGCGAGGTGGTCGGGGAGGAGGATGCGCGGGAGATCTTCGATCTGATCGTGCATGGCGCGTGGGCCACGGGGGAGCCGGGCGTGTTCTTCATCGACCGGGCGAACCAGTACAACCCGGTGCCGCACCTGGGGAGCTACGAGGCGACGAACCCGTGTGGCGAGCAGCCGCTCCTGCCGTACGACGTGTGCAACCTGGGTTCGGTGAACCTGGGCGCCTTCGCGCTGCTGGACGCGCCGGCCGGTGCGCCGCCGGAGGACCGGATCGACTGGGAAGGGCTGCGGCGCGTCGTGCACCTTGCCACGCACTTCCTGGACAACGTCATTGACGCGAACCAGTACCCGCTGCCGGAGATCGACGATCTCGCGCACCGGATCCGGCGGATCGGGCTGGGCGTCATGGGTTGGGCGGACCTGCTGGTGCGGGTCGGGGTGCCGTACGACAGCGACGAAGCCATCGCGCTCGCGCGCAAGGTGATGTCCTTCGTGGACGAGGAGAGCAAGCGCGCCTCGGAGCGGCTCGCGGAGCAGCGGGGCGTGTTCCCGGAGTGGGACCGGAGCATCTGGGGGCCGGACGAGACGTGTGCGCGCGCGCCGGACGGCTCGCGGATCCGGCCGATGCGGCGGCTCAGGAACTGCAACCTGACCACGGTCGCGCCGACGGGGACCATCTCGATCATCGCGGACTGCTCCGGCGGGATCGAGCCGCTGTTCGCGGTGGCGTTCATGCGGAACCAGGCGGGCGCGCTGATGCCGGACGTGAACAAGGACTTCGTCCGGATCGCGAAGGAGCAGGGCTGGTACTCCGACGAGCTGATGGCGCGGATCGCGGAGGAGGGCCACATCCACTTCGACGAGGTGCCGGCGGAGATCCAGCGGATCTTCGTGACGGCGCACGATGTGACGCCGGAGTGGCACATCCGGATGCAGGCGGCCTTCCAGGAGTACGTGGACTCGGCGATCTCGAAGACGTGCAACTTCCCGCGGGAGGCGACGGAGACCGACGTCCGGAAGATCTACGAGCTGGCGTTCGAGCTGGGTTGCAAGGGCGTCACGGTGTACCGGGACGGGTCGCGGCCGGCGCAGGTGCTGTCCACGGGGAAGACGGCGAAGGACGTCCAGGGTAAGAGCGCGGAGCGCGCGGACCTGGAGGCGAAGCTGGCGGACGCGCGGGAGCGGGTGCACCGGCTCGAGCAGGAGAACGAGGAGCTGCGGCAGCAGCTGCACGAGGCGGAGGCGCGGCTCCAGCGGCGTCGTCACAAGCGGACGCGGCCGGCGGTGCTGCAAGGCACGACCCGGCGGATGCCGAGCCCGCTGGGGGACCTCTACGTGACCATCAACGTGGACGAACACGGCCGGCCGTTCGAGGTCTTCGCCACGCTCGGGAAGGCGGGCGGCGCGGCCATGGCGGACGTGGAGGCGATCGGCCGCCTGATCTCGCTGGCGCTGCGCAGCGGCATCACGCTGGACGACGTCTATCAGCAGCTGCGCGGGATCTCGTGCGACCGTGCGGTCGGCGTGGGGCCGAACAAGGTGCTCTCCGTGCCGGACGCCATCGCGCAGGCGCTCGCCCAGCACATGCAGGAGCGGGAAGGGATCCAGCAGGAGCTGCCGATCGCGTCCCAGGTCCCGGCCGCCACGCAGGGCACTGCGCCGGCTGCGGCCAATCGCCTGGCGTTCAATGCGTACGACCCGGGCGAGGCGTTCTTCGGCGCGTGTCCTGAATGCGCGTCCGAGCTGCACTACATGGAAGGGTGCATGAAGTGCATGACGTGCGGCTACAGCGAGTGCGGCTGAGCCGCGGAGAGCGCGGTTGAACGCGGAGGGTTCCCCGGTCCCGGCGGATGCTGATATATTGCTGCACAAAGGCATCTGCCGGAACCGAGGAACCCTCTGACGCAGGACGGTACATGAAGAACGACCCGGGACGCGCAGACTCGCCCGCCGGTGGCGGGGGCGCACGGCTCCGGATCGGGCGCTGGCTCCGCGCCGGGGCCCTCGCGGCCGTGGTTCTGGGTGCGGCTGCGCTCCCGGCGGTCGCGCAGGATACGGAGCGTGAGATGGTCGAGGCGGTGATCGAGACCTTCCCCCGCGAAGGTCGCCAGGTCTACGTCGCCCCGGCGCTCACGCTCTCCGATGAGATGGTCCAGTCCGGGTTCCAGGGGAAGGTCCGGCACTCGGCGAAGACGCTGGAGCGGGTCCGGCAACGGTTCCGGGCGAAGACCCTGTACCTGGAGGAGGCGATGCACTGCTCCGTGCCGAACAAGCCGGAGACGTGCATTCTGCCGGGGGACGGGATCCTCTTTCACTTCGACATGCCGAAGCCGCTCCAGAACGGCATCCTTCCGGTGCGGGTCCACGTGTTCATCAGCCGCGGCAAGGAAGGGAAGGGGATCGTCCGGGAGACGTGGGACTTCACGCTGACCCGCAAGCCCCGCCTGGGCTGGACGGTGCTGACGAAGCAGCTGGTGTCTTCGACGTAATCCACTGGCGGACGCGGCGGCGTCCGTCGGCGATGCCTGGGTGAGCCGGTCGTACCTGAGTGCGGCCGGCTCTTTCCATTCTGGCACGGCCGTCGGTTGACGAGTGGTCGGGCGGTCGGCATCCTTACGCCGACCAGCGGCAGAGCGGACAGTGGATGAGGTCCTTCGGGGGCCGGAGGCACTACATGCGGATTGCGATCGATCCCGTTCCGGTGGTACTGGGGATATATGCGTACGTCTCGGACGTGCTCGGGCAGGCGGTCGGGCGGCGGGCGGGGGAGGACGCGGCGTCGCTGGGGAAGCGGTACGGCGGCAAGAAGGGCCCGTCGGTGGACCGTGAGATCCAGAAGTTGACCCGGGCGCTGCACGCGGACGTCAAGACCGCGGACAAGCTGTTGAAGAAGACGGCGGACGTCTGGAAGATCTCGGCGGAGACGGACCTGGTGGAGCTGGTGGTGCAGGCGCGGGGCGAAGGTCCGGACCCGCAGGCGTACGTGCTGCTGCGCCCGGCGGAGATCCGGGCGGTGCTGGCGTCGATCGCCGAGGCGGCGCGGGGCGCGGGGGAGGGGGAGGAGACCATCGCGCAGCTGGAGGAGGCGGCGGACGCGCTCCCGGCGCGGTCGACGACGTATCTGGCGTTCGGCTTCGATCCCTGGGGAGTCTGAAGCTCGGTCATGGGTGCGGTGCGCGGCGTTGCGTGGTCGCTGGTCCTGCTCCTGGCGTGCGCCGGGGGTGTGGCGGGTCAGGGGCGGCTGGATCCGGCGCTCCGCCTGACGCTGCAGCTCGAGCGGGCGGGGATCCCGGCCGTGACGCCGCGGCCCGAGCGTCGGGAGCCCGGGGCGCCCGCGTCGACGCCGCTCCCGATGGCACCGGTGGCGCCCCCCGGCCTCGCGGTAGCGGCCGAGTCCGCGCCGGGCGGCCTCCCCGCGGTCCGGGCGCTGGTTCGGGTGGATTCGGGCGGGGTGGAGGCGCTGCAGCGTGCCGGTGCGCGAGTCGGCGTCCGGGCGGGGGGCGTGGTCACGGCCTGGGTGCCGGTCCGATCCGTCCCGACTCTCCTCGAAGACCCGTCCATCCTGTACATCGAAAGCGCGGATCTCCTGGAAACCGGGTGGCTCCCGCCGGTCGTGGGGCGCCCGCGCAGCGGGTTGCCGGGCCGGGCGGGTTCGGCACACCGGTGGCTTGCGCTGGGCGACGTCGCCACGCCCGATGCCGGGCTCAGCCGCCTGCGTCAGCGCGTCGGGTCCACGTTCCACGGCCTGACCGGGCGGGGCGTGATCATCGGGATCGTGGACACGGGGATCGACCTGGACCACCCGGACTTCCGCGGTCCGGACGGCCGCACCCGGGTGCTGTACGCGTGGGACCAGAGCGCCGAACAGGGTCGGCCGCCGGGCGCGATCCCGAACGGGGTGCTCGACTACGGGCACGAGTGCGACCGGGCGGAGATCGACGGCGGCGTCTGTCCGATGGTGGACCGTAGCGGGCACGGCACGCACGTGGCCGGGATCGCGGCGGGCAACGGCTCGGCCACGGGCGCGGGGCAGGCCGCGTACCGGTTCATTGGCGCGGCGCCGGAAGCGGATCTGATCATCGTGAAGGGCGGGGACAACTCGATCCCGGCCGACCGGATCGTGGACGGCGTGGCGTACATCTTCGCCCGGGCCGCGGAGCTCGGCCGGCCCGCGGTGGTCAACCTCTCGGTCAGCACCCAGTCCGGACCGCACGACGGCACCACGCTCCTCGAGCAGGCGCTGAACGCGCTGGCCGGGCCCGGCAGGATCCTGGTCAGCGTGGCGGGGAACCAGGGGGTCAACGCGAACGAGTTCCCTGCGTACGTCCGCGCGCCGGTCCATGCCATGGGCTCGGTCCTGAACGGGATGCGGTCCGAGCACGCCGTGGTCGTCCCTCCGTACGAGGCGAAGCCCGGGCCCTTCGAGAACGGCGCGGCGCTCGAGCTGTGGTACGACGGGCGGGATTCGCTCGCCGTGGTGGTCACCACGCCGGCGGGCGAGCAGATCCGCGTGGCCACGGGAGACACCGCGCTGGTGACGACCGCCTCGGGGGGCGTCTACGTGGCCAACGCGCCGGACGGACCGGAGGCGATCAACGGCGACCATCTCGCGATGATCGTGCTGTTCGACCCGGAGCCCGGCATGGCGCCCGCCTCGGGGCGGTGGCTCGTGGCGGTGGAGGGGGATCGGGTGCACGCGGGCGGCGCGTACCACCTCTGGCTCGTCGGCAGCACCATGACGAGCGCCACGGAGCTCACGAAGCTGGAGGGCGGCACGGCGAACAGCCACCTCGTGCCTTCGCCGGGCACGGCGGACCGGGTGATCGCGGTGGGCGCGTACGCCACGAGACACCGCTGGCCGGGGGTGGACGGCGCACCGGCCGCGTTCCCATTCCAGGAGCCGCTCGGGGACATTGCGTTCTTCAGCGGGCCGGGGCCGCGGCGGGACGGGGTGCTCAAGCCCGAGCTCGCCGCGCCGGGCAAGATGGTGATCTCCTCCCGCGCCGCGCAGGGCGCCCTCTGGGACGAGTTCCCGAACTTCGTGGAGAGCGACGGCGTCCACGCCGCCCTCCTCGGCACGAGCATGGCCTCACCCTACGTGGCCGGCGTCGTGGCGCTGCTGCTCCAGCTCTCGCCGAACCTGATGCCGGAGGCCGTGCGCGGGATCCTCGCCGCGAGCGCGCGCCGGGACGACTTCACGGCGCGGCCCGGGCCCGGCGAACCGCCTGCCGTGCCCAACCGGTTGTGGGGCTACGGCAAGCTCGACGCGGAGCGCGCCGTCTGGAGCTTCGGCCTGGCCGCGGCGGAGCTGGAGGTGGAGGCGGAAGCGGTCCCGGCCGCGGGCTACACGAGCGCGCAGGGGACCCGCCTGCCGCTCATGCGTCTGCGGTTCCGGGCCGGGCCCGAGGAGGCGGTCGCGGTCGAGGAGCTGGTCTTCGACCTCGCCGGCGTGGATCCGGGCGCCGAGGCCCGGCTGGTGCTGGACCTGAACCGGAACGGCGTCGCGGATCCGGACGAGCCGGTGGCCGGCTCCGTGCCGGCGCCGCTCTCGGGGGCGCCGCGGCGCGTGTCCGTGAACCCCGGTCCGGTGGTCCCCGCGGGGCTCGAGCAGGATTATCTGCTCGTCCTGGAGTTGAGCGGGGCCTCGCCCAATCGTACGACATTCTCCGCGGTCTATCGCGGCGAGCTGACGCGGACGCGCGGGACCCTGTCCGGGCGCCCGGACCGGATCCGGGGCGCCGCGCCGACCTTCGCCTCAGGCCCGCGGAGCACCACGCTCCTCGAGGAGGGTGAGCGGCTGAACTTCTCCGCGAACCCGGTCCGCGGGGACGAGCTGGTGATCAACTACAGCGAGCGGCCGCGGGCGATCACGATCTACACGCTCACGGGCGCGCGGGTCTATCGCTTCGGGGACGCGGAGCTGCACGACGGTCACGCGCTCTGGCCGCTCGTCAACGACCGCGGCGAGCCCGTGGCGAACGGGACGTACCTCGTGGTGGTGGATTTTCCGGGGGAGCGCAGCGTGACGAAACTCTTCGTGTTGCGGCCATGAGCGCCTGGATCGGGGTGGTGCGGCGGGGGCGGGTGGGGTCGGGTCCGTGGCGGATCCTGCGGGCCGCGGCGGCGCGTGTGCGGTCGGCGGCCCGGGCGGTGTGGCTCCACCTGGCGGTGTGGCTCCACCTGGTGGTGGCCGGGTCCGCAGCCGCGCAGGCCGGTCCGGGCACCACGGGCGCGGTGCTGCTCGAGCTCGCGCCCGGGCCGCGGCAGCTCGCGCTCGCCGGCGCGGCGGCCTCCCTCCCATCGGAGTCGTTCTCGCTGTTCTACAATCCGGCCCGGCTCGCGGGCGCGGGCGCGTCCATCGGAGCGGCGTATCAGGCATTGCCCGCGGAGATCGGGGCCGGCGCGGTCGCCGGTGCGGTGCGGCTCGGCCCGGGCGCGCTTGCCGTGGGGATCCAGTACCTGGATCTCGGCAGCGTCGCCGTGCTCGAGCCGGACCCGGCGTTCGGCGGGCAGCGGGGCAGACCCACGGGCGAGCGGGTCGAGGGCGCGGACGTGGCCGCGGGGATCGGATACGGCATCCGGGTCCTCGGGGCGCTGGAGCTGGGGGTGGCGGGGCGGGCGCTGCGCTCTAGCCTCGCCGAGGTCCAGGCCGACGGCTGGGCCGTGGATGTCGGCGCGGCCCTCGCGATCCGGGGCGGCCGCGTGACCCTGGCCGCCGTGGCGCAGAACCTGGGACCGGAATTCGGGCCGGGCCGGCAAGCTCGCCTGCCCCGCGTCATCAGGACCGGAACGGCTCTACGAGTGGCATCCTCCGCCCGGGCGCGCGCCACGGCGGTGGCCGAGGGCCGGTTCAGGGAGGACGGTACCGACCTCGCGTTCGGCCTGGAGGCCGGCCTGGTCGCGCCCGGCGGCTGGCGGCTCGACGGGAGGATCGGTTACGACGCCGGCGTCGCAGCGGGGGACGGCGCCGACGCGCTCTCCTTCGGCGCCGGGATCACGGCCGGCCGGCTCTCCTTCGACTACGCGTATCGCGCGCTCGGCCCGCTCGGCGCCACCCACCAGGCGGGCATCACCCTGAGGTCGCTGCGCTGATCGTACGGCGGCCGGGAGCTCCGGGCGCGTTGCGCGCCCGCGTTCACTCGGCCAGCGCCTCCATGAGCAGCGTGCCCGCGGCCTCGATCTGCCACTTTCGCATCTCGGGCACCCGGGCCAGCTCTTCCAGCGATCCCGGACACAGCCGGGCAATCTCCTCGAGCTGCGCGCGCGGCATGAAGAAGCCCCGGTCGAGGCCGAGCGCGTCCGCCGCCCGGTCCCGGGCCGTACGCAGGCGCTCGACCCGCGCGTCGAAGGCAGGATCCGGCGCCGGCCGGCGCGGCCCCCGGGGACGGGTGGGGAGCTCGGATTCGGGGATGCTCCGGGCACGTTCGATGGCTCGGAGCAGCTCGACGCCGGACCGGCCGACCACCGCCCGCCCCACGCCCGGGATCGCCGCCAGCTCGTTCGAGGTGGCGGGCAGCCGCCGCGCGATCTCGATCATCGCTTCGTTCGAGAGCACCCGGAACGGGGCGACGTCTCTCGAACGGGCGGCATCTTCGCGCCACGCGTACACCTCGCGCAGGGCCGCGAGCTGCCGCGGCGTCAGGTCCCGCGTCCCCTTGATCCGCAGGTACGCGTCCTCCCCGTTGCCCGCAGGCGTCCACCGCACCGACTCCGCGATCCGGAACTCCTCCTCGGCCCAGTGCAGCCGCCCGGCCGCGATCAGCGCCTCCCGTAGCGCGTCCCGCAGCGCCGGGAGGTGGCGCGTGTCCTCCGCCGCGTACTCCAGCAGCTCGGGGGGCAGCGGACGTTTCGCCCAGTCCGCACGCTGGTGCTTCTTCTCCAGCTGCACGCCGAGGTACTTGCTCACCAGGCTGGCGAGGCCGATGGCGGGCTCGCCCAGGAGCTGGGCGGCGAGCTTCGTGTCGAACAGGCCCCTGACCACGAGCCCGAAGTCGCGGTGCAGCAGGCGCAGGTCGTAGTCCGCATCGTGGAGCACGGTCTCCACGGCCGGGTCGGCGAGCGGGCCGGCCAGTGGCTCGAGATCCCGCACGGCCAGCGCGTCGATGACGTACGTGTGCGTCCGGGTCGAGAGCTGGACCAGGCAGACCCGGTCCATGTACCGGTGGTAGCCTGCCGCTTCCGTGTCGAGCGCGAGGATCTGACTCTCGCCCAGCCCGCTTGCCATGCGGAGCAATTCCGCGGGCGATTGGATATACTCCATGGAAAACGATCGCAGTCTCGAGAAGGCCGGACCGTTTGCGCCCGGCGCTTCGGGTTCTTAGGATTTCAAGCGCTCGCAATGCCGCCGGCGTGCCTGTTCCGTGCGCCTTCCCACGGCGCGCATCCCAAGGTATTCGATTGCATGCCGGTTTGCTACGGGGCATCCCGTGGATCGACCGTTGCCGAGAATGGAAGCCAGGCCCCTGCTCATCATAGCGGACGTCGTCCGGACGCTGGTCCGCTCGGAGCGAGTCCACGCCGGGGGCGACGTCGGCCCCGGCCGCGCGCCGGACGCGGTGCTGGTGCGCGGCGGCTCGATCGCCGCGGTCGGCGGCCGTGAAGAGCTCTCGGCCCTGGCCCCGGATGCCGTCCGCCTCGAACTCCCCGGCGCCACGCTCACGCCTGGTTTGACGGATTCGCACATCCACCTCATCGAGTGGGCGCTCGCCCGCCGGGAGGTCGACCTCTCTGCCGCGCCGACGCCGGCTGCGGCGGCCCAGGCGGTGGCGGAGGCCGCCCGCCGCGTGAGCACCGGCTGGATTCGCGGCAGGGGCTGGAACGCGAACCGCTGGGGGACGTTCCCCGATCGCGTCCTGCTGGACGAGGCGGTGCCGGACCGGCCCGTCGCGCTGCAGAGCCACGACATGCACGCGCTCTGGGTGAACACTCGCGCCCTCGAGGCGGCGGGGATCGACGAGGATACCCCCGACCCGGCCGGAGGACGCATTGCCCGGGACGCCGCCGGCCGGCCGACCGGCATCCTGTTCGAGAATGCGGCCGCGCTGGTGGTGCAGCACATCCCGGAGCCAGGCCTGGACGACGTCGAATCCGCGGTGCTCGACGCTCAGGCCGCGCTGCACCGGGCCGGCATCACCGGGATCCATTCGTTCCCCGGGGTCCACCTCACCCGGCCGGACCCGCTCTCGCTCCTCGAGTCGCTCCGGGCCCGGGGGCTGCTCCGGCTACGGGTCGTCCAGCATCTCCCGCTCGATGCCCTCGACGAAGCCATCGCCGTCGGACTGCGCAGCGGATTCGGGGGCGAATGGATCCGGATCGGCGGGATCAAGATGTTCCTGGACGGCGCGCTCGGGTCCCGGACCGCATGGTTGCGCGCCCCCTACGCGGGCTCTTCCGACCATGGTGTGAACGTGCTCCCGGCCGGAGATTTCCGGGACGCGGTCCGGCGCGCCGCCGCCGCGGGGCTCTCGACCACGGTCCACGCCATCGGGGATGCGGCGGTGGCGCTCGCGCTCGACGTGCTCGCCGATCCCGCGGTCCGGCCGGGCGCCGTGCCGCACCGGATCGAGCACGTGCAGCTCCTGCCGCTCGAGCGCGCCGCGGACGCCGCGAGGGCCGGGATCGTCGCGTCGATGCAGCCCTCGCACATGATGACCGACTGGCGGCCGGCCCTCCAACACTGGGGCGCGGAGCGCTGCCGGGGCGCGTTCGCGCTCCGCTCCCTCCTCGACCAGGGCACCGTCCTGGCGTTCGGATCGGACGCGCCCGTCGAGCCCGTGGACCCGAGGCTCGGGCTCTTCGCCGCGGTCTGCCGCCAGGACAGGGACGGACTGCCGGAGGAGGGCTGGTACCCCGAACAGCGGATCGACATCTTCGATTCGCTACGCGCCTACACCGCTGGACCCGCAGCCGCGGCGGGCGAACACGCCCGCGAGGGTTGCCTCGTGCCGGGTGCGCGCGCGGACATCGTCGCCTGGGACATCGATCCCCTGCGCGCGCCGCCCCGCGAGCTGCTCGACATGCGGTGCACCGCCACGATCGTGGGCGGCGAACTCGTCTGGCACGCTCGTGGCGAAGTCCTTGCCGCGAACGAAGTTCGACACGTTTAGCCTCAGAGGCCAGGTTTGCGTACAAAAGTCGTTGCCACCATCGGACCCGCAACCGCCGCTCCGGACATGGTCCGGGCGGTCATCGCCGCCGGCGTGGATGTCGTGCGGATCAACTTCGCCCACGGCAGCCACGAGGAGCACGCGGCCGTGATCAAGGCGGTCCGGGAGTCGGCCGAGTCGCTGGGCAAGACCGTCGCCGTGCTCGCGGACCTCGCCGGGCCCAAGATCCGGATCGGCGCGTTGCCAGAACCCGTCGACCTCGTCGAGAACCACAATGTGGTGCTCGCGCCGGAGAGCGAGTGCGGGCCCGGCGAGCTGCCGACCACCTACCCCGCCCTCGCCGACGACGTGACCCCCGGCGCTCGCATCCTGCTCGACGACGGGACCATGGAGCTCCAGGTCGTAACCGTGGAGCCGCCACGGGTGACCTGCCGCGTCGTCCGCGGAGGACGGCTCTTCTCGAACAAGGGGATGAACCTCCCCGGCGTGCGGGTGAGCGCGCCCTCGCTCACGGCCAAGGACCTGGACGACCTCGCCTTCGCCCTCGAGGTCGGCGTGGACTACATCGGGCTGTCCTTCGTCCAGAAGCCGGAAGACGTGGTGGAGCTGCGCCGGCGCCTGCCGGACGGGCCGCTGATCGTCGCGAAGATCGAGAAGGACGTCGCCCTGGCCAACATCGAGCAGATCCTGTACGAGACGGACGCCGTCATGGTCGCGCGGGGCGACCTGGGCGTGGAGCTGCCCTTCGAGCAGGTCCCGGTCGCCCAGAAGCGGATCATCCAGCTCGCGAACTTCTACGGCCGGCCGGTCATCACGGCCACCCAGATGCTGGAGTCGATGGTGCACAATTCCCGGCCGACGCGGGCGGAGGCGAGCGACGTCGCGAACGCGCTCTTCGACGGGACGGACGCCGTGATGCTCTCCGGCGAGACCGCGGTCGGGCGGTACCCGGTGCTGGCCGTCGAGGCCATGGTCCGGATCGCGGGCGAGATCGAGCGGACGCAGGCGTTCGAGGAGGGACCGAAGTACGACATCCCGATCCTGACCCGGCTGCGCACCGGCGCGACGCCGACGGAGCACGCCATCGCCGCGGCCACGGTGGAGGCCGTCCGGCTGCTCGGCGCGCCCGCCATCGTGAGCTTCACCCGGACCGGGTTCACGACGCGGGTGGTCTCCAGCTACCGGCCGCCGGTCCCCATCATCGGCGTCAGCGACCAGCAGATGACCGTGCGCCAGCTCGCCCTGGTCTGGGGCGTGCACCCCGTGCTCTGCACGAGCCAGGTGAGCTACGAATCGATGCTGGCCTGCGCCCGGGAGTACCTGCTGGAGACCGGACTGGCGCGGCCCGGCCACCGGGTGGTCGTGACCGCCGGCGTGCCGTTCCACGTGCGCGGCACCACGAACATGCTCCGGGTGGAGGAGCTTTGAGGCTACGCTTCCTCGGGACCGGGACTTCGTTCGGCATCCCCGTCATCGGCTGCCACTGCGCGACCTGCACGTCCTCCGATCCCCGGGATCGGAGGACGCGGCACGCGGCGCTGATCGAGCACGAGAACGGGCGCCGGATCCTGATCGACGCGCCCCCCGAGCTCCGGCTCCAGCTCGTCGAGGCCGCGGTCGGCAGCGTGGATGCCATCTGGTTCACCCACTATCACGCGGACCACACCCACGGCGTGGACGACCTCCGGGCCATCACGGCCCGGCGGGACGAGCCCCTCGTCGCGTACGCGGGCGACGAGTGCGCGGACGTGCTCCTGGAGCGCTTCGCCTACATCTTCGATCCGGATTACCGGCCGATCGAAGGCACCACGAAGCCCGATCTCCGGATCCAGCGACTGGTGGACGGCGAGCCCGTGGACGTGGCGGGGATCACCATGCTGCCCATCGCGGTCCCCCACGGCGACACCGAGTCCTTCGGGTTCCGGATCGGGGATCTCGGGTACGTGACCGATGCCAAGACGCTGCCGGGCTCCGCGCTCGAGGCGCTGGCCGGCGTACGGGTGCTGGTCCTGAACGCGCTGTGGTACGGCCGGCCGCACCCCACGCACATGACGGTGGAGGAGGCCGTGGAAGTGGCGCAGCGGATCCGCGCGGAGCGCACCTACCTGACCCACCTCTCCCACCGCGTCCGCCACGCCGCGCTGCTCGAGTCCCTGCCGCCCGGCATCGAGCCGGCGTACGACGGGCTCGTCGTCGAGTTCTGACCGTGGGCCGCGAGCGTCCGCAGCCGACGGAGGAGGCCGCGCGACGTCGCCTTGAACGCCCGATGGCTTTGCGGTAATCTTGATCCGGGCGCGGCCCGCTCATGGGCCGGAGAGACAGGCCGGTGCGCCCGCCGGCCAGGACCCCGTCCCACGTGAAATGGCGGACCGCGTGCGCCTCGATTACAACGCCATGCTCGCCCCGCGGCTGGGCGGCCGCGGCATCGACCCCGCGCTCCTGGACGAGGCCGCGGAACGATTCCGCGAGATCCACCAGGACGTGGAGCGCCGCCGCCGGGACGGCCAGCTCGCGTTCTTCGACCTCCCGTACGACACCGAGGGGATCGGACAGATCCGGCAGTTCGCCGAGGGCGCCGGGCAGGCGTTCGACACCGTCGTCGTGCTCGGGATCGGCGGCTCCGCGCTCGGCACCATCGCGCTCCAGCAGGCGCTCAACCCCCCGTACTGGAACGAGCTGGACGGCGAGGGGCGGGACGATTACCCGCGGCTCTACGTGCTGGACAACATCGACCCGACCACCATCGGCCCGCTGTTCGACCGGATCGACCCGCGGCGCGCGCTCTTCAACGTGGTCAGCAAGTCCGGCACGACCGCGGAGACCGTGGCCCAGTTCCTCGTCGCCCGGGATCTGCTGATCCAGGAGCTGGGCGACGACGGCTACCGACGCCACGTGATCGTCACCACCGACCCGGAGCGGGGCGCGCTCCGGGAGATCGCGGAGCGCGAGGGGCTGGCCGCGCTCCCGATCCCTCCGGGCGTGGGCGGCCGGTTCAGCGTGCTCTCCGCCGTCGGGCTCCTGCCGGCCTCGCTCGTCGGCATCGACATCGAGGCCCTCGCCGCCGGCGCCCGGGACATGGACGAGCGCTGCAGGACCGACCGGCTCTCCGGGAACCCGGCCGGCCTCTTCGCCGCGCTCCAGTATCTGGCCGACACCCGGGCCGGCGCGCCGATCCACGTGATGATGGCCTACAGCGACCGGCTCTACGGCGTGGCCGACTGGTTCCGCCAGCTCTGGGCCGAGAGCCTCGGCAAGCGCCTGGCCGTGGACGGCCGCGAGGTGTTCTCCGGACCCACGCCGGTCAAGGCGCTGGGGGTGACGGATCAGCACTCCCAGATCCAGCTCTACATGGAGGGTCCGTACGACAAGACCGTCTGCTTCCTGACGGCGGCCCGGCTGGACCCGGACCTCCGGATCCCCGGGGGGTACCCCGACCTCGGCGCGCTGGGGTACCTCGGGGGACACACGCTCGGCGAGCTGCTGGACGCGGAACGGCGGGCCACCGCCTCCGCCCTCACCCGCCACGGCCGCATGAACATGACCATCGAGCTGCCGAGGATCGGGCCGTACGAGATCGGGCAGCTCCTCATGATGCTCCAGATCGCCACGGTTTACGCCGGCGCGTTCTACGGCGTGGATCCGCTCGACCAGCCCGGCGTGGAGCTGGGCAAGCGGCTGACCTACGGACTCATGGGCCGGCCCGGCTACGAGGCGCCGCAGGACCCGCCGCCCGACCCGCGCTGGATCTGCGACTGAGTCGAGAGTTTTTCCGGACGGTAGGAATCCCGGTCGGCGGAGCGGCGGGTGCGGGGAATCCGGCCGCCGCCCGCGGGGTCGTGACGGTGCGGTCGCCGGGGGCCGCTGCTGGCCCCGGCCACGAGGCGTCAGCCCGTCTCCCGTAGTCATTGATCCGGGGCGACGTCGCACCACGCCTCACCGGGCGTCCGGCCGGCTCAGGGGCGCCGAACGTTCCCGGGCGGTGAGGCCGCCGCCTCCACGAACCCGGTCCGGCGGCCCGGGCCGTGCCTGGCGTCACGTGCCCCGCGACGCGCGATCCCCGGGCCGCCGCGGGCCCTCCTGACGCCCCCCGGCGCACGACACAGCGGCCGCTCGATGCCCGCCGGAGCGATTCCGGCTCGGTCGGTGGATAACCGTGGCGCGGCCCCATGATCGCGAATCGGAACCGTCGAGGTCCCGGCGCCGGCCGCCCCGCGGCGCCCGCCATGGATGTGACGCGGCCCGCGCGGCCGGAACGTCGACCCCAGACCGGACCGGGCGAGGCGGCGCCGGCCCGGCCGCGGCAACCGGTGCACCGTTCGGGGGGATTCCCGGCCGACGGATCCCGGTTCGCGTTCCGGCGTAAGGAACGAATCATGCGTCAGCCTCCATCCTGCCGATGGGTTCGGCAGCCTGGGCCTCAACTCCACCTGAGCGCGTGAAGACGAAGCCGATCGCCGCAAGTCCGACACAGGTCCGGGTGAACCGCCTCGAACTCCTGGGCCGCCTCGCCGATGATCTCGCCCACGAGATCAAGAACCCGCTCCATTCCATGATCATCAACCTGGAGCTGCTGAAGCGGCGAGTCGCGGATGGACGGGCGGAAGAGGCACTCGAGCGGGCCGACGTGGTGGGGCACGAGCTGCGGCGGGTGCACTCCCTGATCGAGGCGCTCCTCCAGCTCCTGCGGCCCGCAGAAGATGTGGAGCCCGAAGTGGACTTCGCCGCCGCGCTGGACGGCATCCTGCCCGTCATCCGCCTGCTCGGCCGGCTCGCGGGCGTGCAGGTCGACTGCGATACCCCGGACTTCCAGGCGATCGTGCGGATCCGGCCAGACGCGCTCCAGCACGCGGTGCTGAACCTGGTGGTCAACGCCCTCGATGCCCTTCCTCCCGTGAACGGCCGGATCGAACTGCGCACCTGCCTGACCCCGGAAGAAGTACAGCTCCGGATCCGCGACAACGGTCCGGGAATCCCGGCTGCCGTTCTCGACCGCATCGGCACCCCGGGCTTCACCACCCGCCCGGGGCGGAGTGGCCTCGGCATCGCGGTGACGTGCGCGCTCATCGAGCCCGCCGGCGGCAGAATCGAGGTGGACGACCCCGGCTGGCCCGATGCAGGCGCCACCTTCCTCCTCGCGATGCCGTACTCCGCTGACGGCTTGACCCTCCCCGGCGCGGACGGCTAAGTTGTGGTCGCGGCGGCGGGGCAGAATCGCCCAAACTCCCGATGTAGCATATGAATCAGCCGAAGCTTCTCATCGCCGACGACGAGCGCCACGTTGCCGAGGGCCTGCAGATGCTCCTGTCGGAAGAGGGCTATACCGCCGATACCGCCACCGACGGCGATGAGGCCTGGAACAAGGTCCAGGCGGGGGACTTCGGTCTGGTCCTCGCCGACCTCAAGATGCCCGGCATGGATGGGCTCGAGCTGTTCGCCCGCATGCGCGAGAAGGGCATCGACAGCGAGATCATCTTCATCACCGGCAAGGGCAGCGTCGCGACCGCCGTGGAAGCCATGCGCCACGGCGCGTACGACTACCTCACGAAGCCGCTCGACCTCGAGCGGCTCAAGGCGCTGATCCCGAAGGCGCTCGACAAGTACAACGTCAAGACGGCGAACCGGCAGCTCCAGAAGCGCCTCGAGCGGCTGACCCGCTACGGCGAGATGATCGGCGCATCCGAGGAGATGCGGCAGATCTACACGATCATCGAGGCGGTCGCACCGTCGAACGCCACGGTGCTGATCATGGGCGAGAGCGGCACCGGCAAGGAGCTGGTCGCCCGGGCCATACACCAGAAGTCGCCCCGCAAGAAGGGGCCCTTCATCGCGGTGAACTGCGGCGCCTTCCCGAGGGAGATCCTCGAGAACGAGCTCTTCGGCCACGAAAAGGGCGCGTTCACCGGCGCGATCAACGAAAAGCCGGGCTGCTTCGAGCTCGCGCACGGCGGCACGCTCTTCCTGGATGAGATCGCGGAGATGGAGGCGGACATCCAGGTCAAGCTGCTGCGGGCGCTCGAGCAACGGTCTTTCCGGCGGCTCGGCGGCAAGAAGGAGATCGCGGTCGACATCCGGGTCATCGCGGCCACGAACCAGAACGTGGAGGAGGCGTTGAAGGAGGGGCGGCTGCGGGAAGATGTCTATCACCGCCTCGCGGTCATCCCGATCGCCCTGCCTCCGTTGCGGGACCGGCCGGGAGATGCCCGGCTGATCGCGGAAGAATTCCTGCGCCGCTTCGCCCAGGACCACGACAAGGAGATCAAGGGGTTCAGTGAAGCGGCGCTCGAGTTCATCGAGACCTACCGCTGGCCGGGCAACGTTCGGGAGCTCAAGAACGCCGTGGAGCGGGCGGTGATCCTCGCCAAGGGCGAGCTGATCGAGGTCCAGGACCTGCAGCCCCGGCAGATGGCGCTGGACGAGAAGGAGCTGCGCGTGCCGGTCGGCACGTCGCTCCAGGAAGCGGAACGTCTGCTCATCCTCAAGACCTTCGCGTTCACGGGCGGCGACCACCGCAAGACCGCAAAGATCCTGGGCATCGGCGAGAAGGAGCTGCGGGAGAAGCTCCTCGTCTACGTCGACGACCCCGTGCCCGCGGGTTGAGCGCCGCGATCGCACGACATGCACGCCAACGCGCTGTGGCGTCCCCAAGGAGGGAGAAAATGGCTGATTACGACGACCTCCCACAAATCGTGGTAGAGCGCCGGACCGGCAGCGTTGCGTCCTTTCTGTGGGGCGCCCTGATCGGGGCCGGCATCGCGCTCCTCCTGGCGCCGCGATCCGGCCGCGAAACGCGGGAAGAGATCGGCAAGAGCGTCCAGCGTCTCAAGGACACGGCGGATGAGACCATGCGCCAGATCCGCGAGATGGTCGTGGACACGATGCAGGACCTGCGGGACGAATTCACGGATCGCGTGGAGACCGCGCGGGAGGCCGTGGAAGCGGGGCGCCGGGCCGCTCGCGAGACCCGGGCCTCGCTCGAGCAGCGGATCCGGGAATCCCGCTCCGCCATCGAGGCCGGGCTCGAGGCCGCTCGCAAGCGCTATGCGGAGTCGGGGGAGCCGGGCGCCGAAGTCGAGGACGTGGCGCAGCGCCGTGAGGCGGCACAGGAAGGCTGAGCCGCACTCCCCTCTCCGGATCGCCGGGCCGGCGCCGATCCCGGCCCGTCGGTCCACGCCTCGCAGACTCCACGTGATTCGGCGGCCTGCGCGATCGCGTGCCCCGGGCCGACAGCCAACCGTATCATGGCCGATTCCGTGATGCCTGCGCCCCAGGGGGAGCCGTCGGATCAAGCCGGCTCGCCGGGCCCGGTCCGCACCGGGCCCCGCACCCCCGGCCGCCTCTCCCGCATGGCCGCGGAGGCCCGGGACTTCCTCGCGAGCATCTACGAAAAGGCCGGCGAGGACAACATTTTCTTCATGGCCGGCGCGATCGCCTTCAACGTCCTGGTGGCGTTCGTGCCCCTGGCCCTGGCCGTCCTCGGCATCGCCGGGGTCCTGCTCCGGCTCCAGCCCACGGACCCGACGGAGCGCCTCGTCGCCGCCATCATCGACAACCTCCCGCCCGTCAGCCCCGAGTTCGCCGCCGCGGTCCAGGATATGCTCCGTGGCCTCATGGACCAGAGCACCGGTCTGCTGAGCATCGGGACGATCATCCTGATCTTCGTGGCCACGCGCCTCATCTCCAGCCTGCGGACGGCGCTCAGGGAGGTATTCGACGTGCAGCAGGACCGCGGCATCATCGGCGGCAAGCTGTTCGACATCAAGATGGTCTTCGCCGCCGGCACGCTCTTCGCCATCAACGTCGGCCTGACCATCGTGCTGGACGTGGCGACCCGCGTCGGCGGCCGCGCCCTGGGGATCGGCTCCGGCGAGATGATCACCCTGCACCTGCTCTCCGGCCGCCTGCTCGCCCTGGCCTCGATCTGGGTGATGTTCCTCCTGATCTACCGGTACCTCCCGGCCCGCAGGATCCACTGGCGCACCGCGGCCGTGGCCGCCACCTTCACCGCCGTGCTCTTCGAGCTCATGAAGTTCGCGTTCAGCTGGTACGTGACGAACATCGCGGACTACGGCTCGACCTACGGCAACCTCGCCACGCTGGTCATCCTCATCTTCTGGATCTACTACTCCGCCGTGGCGTTCATCCTCGGCGGCGAGGTGGCGCAGGTGGCGGCCATGCGCCGGATCCGCCGCCGGCAGCGGGAGCGGCTGCAATGACCCGCGTCGCTGCACTCTGCATGATCCTCCTGGCCGTGTCGGGAAGCGACCCGCTCCACGGGCGCCAGCCCGCCGGCTCCATGGCGCTCCGCTTCGATCCCGCGCCCCCGGGCGCCGAGCTCTTCTCCAGGCCGCCGATCCACGCCGCCCGGCGCTACGTCGTCATCCGCCTCAGCGAAAACCGGCTCTACGTCATGGAGCACGACCGGGTCATCTGGTCCGCGCCCGTGGCCACGGGGGCGGGGTTCCGGCTCGAGAGCGGGGAACGGCGATGGCATTTCGTCACGCCATCCGGCATGTTCCGCGTCCAGCGCAAGGAGAAGGACCCGGTCTGGATCCGGCCCGACTGGGCCTACATCAAGGAGGGCAAGCCGATCCCGCCGCTCCACTCGCCCGAGCGCCGGGACACCACCATGCTCGGCACCACGGCCATCTACATCGGCTACGAGCTCGCCATGCACGGGACCAGCAGTCCGGAACTGGTCCTGAACCCGGACCCGGACGAGCGCCGCGTGTCCCACGGCTGCATCCGCCTCACGAACGAGGACGCGCGCACCCTCTACCACCTCATCGACGTCGGGACACCGGTCCTCATCTACTGAATCCACCGGGCCCGCCTTCCGGGACCCGCAGCGCCACGCTACATTTCGTCCCCATGAGCAAAGCCTCGTCGGACGGAAAGAAAGTCATCGCCCGGAACAAAAAGGCGCTACACGAATACCACGTGATCGACACGTGGGAGGCCGGGATCGTGCTGACCGGGCCCGAGGTCAAGTCCGTGCGCCAGGGCAAGGTCAGCCTGAGCGAGGCGTTCGGTCGGATCGAGAACGGCGAAGTCTGGCTCTACGGCCTCCACATCAGCCCATACGATCCGGCGAGTCGGTGGAATGCGGACCCCACGAGGCCGCGCAAGCTCCTCCTCCATCGGCGCGAGATCCAGCGATTGATCGGTGCCGTGAAGGAGAAGGGACTCACGCTGGTGCCCCTGGACCTCTACTTCCGCCGAGGGTACGCCAAGGTCACCCTGGCGCTCGCCCGGGGGAAGAAGTTGCACGACCGTCGAGAGGACCTGAAGCGCCGCGCAGCCGAACGCGACATCGAACGCGCGCTGAGATCCGTGCGATGAAACGCCTTCTGCTGCTCGTGCTTCTCGCTGTGCCCACTTCGGCCGCAGCGCAGGCCGCACTCCGCGTGGAGGGTCCGGCCGGGCAGGCCAGCGTGCCGCGCGTGACGCACCGGGGCTTCGCGGCGTATCCGGCCACGGCGCTGCGCGCGTTGGGAGGCGACGTCGCAGCGACCGCCCACGGGGGCATGGCCATCCTCTTCGGCGACACCATCCGCTTCGAGTCCTTCTCGCCGTTCTTCACGGCCTCCGACACGGTGTTCCAGCTCGCGGCGCCCGCGTACCGGGAGGGCGGCGGTCTCTTCCTCCCCCACCAGTTCTTCGCCGAATGGCTCCCGTCCAGGTACCCGGACCGGATCGCCTACCGGGGCGGCACCCTGCGGGTGACGGCGCCCGCGGCGGTTGCGGCCGCCCCGGAACCGGCGCCTGCGACGTCGCCTGAACCGAAACGGACCGCCGCCGAGCCCGGCGTGGTGATCATCGACCCGGGCCACGGCGGAAAGGACCCGGGGACCCGGGGACCGAACGGTCTCCGCGAGAAGGACGTGGCCCTCGCCATAGCGGTCCGCCTCGCGGAACAGCTGCGGGAGCGTGGCTACGAGGTCCACCTGACCCGGACGAAGGACGTCCTCGTTCCGCTCATGGAACGGCCCCGCATGGCGAACCGGTTGAAGGCCGGGCGCCCGCGCGCGCTCTTCCTCTCGATCCACCTGAACGCCGCGCGCAACCGCGCCCGGGGGTTCGAGACGTTCATCCTGTCCGAGGCCCGGACCGAGGACGAGCGCCGCGTCGCCGAAATGGAGAACGCCGCAGTCGCCTACGAGGAGAACGGCAACGGCGCCCGGGGACTGCCGGAGCTGGACCAGATCCTGAACAACCTGCGCAACGACTTCTACCTGCGCGCGTCGCACGCGCTCGCCGAGGTCGTGCAGAAGAACCTGGCGACCTTCCACCCCGGGCCCGACCGGGGCGTGAAGCAGGGGGGGCTGGTCGTGCTGGTGGGGGCGTTCATGCCCGCCGTGCTGGTCGAGGTCGGGTTCATGAGTCATCCGCAGGAAGCCGCGCTCCTCGGCACGGCCGCGTTCCAGCGGAAGGTCGCGAACGCCCTGGCGGATGCGGTGGACGAATTCTTCCGGACTCACGACTGGGCGCTGGAGGTCGGGACATGAGACGGGGCGCGGTCTTCGCGGCGTCGCTCGGCCTCGTGGTCTCGGCGTGCGCGTATTTCAACTCGCTGTACAACGCGAAGCGGCATTTCGCGGAGGCGGAGCGGGCCGCGGCGCAGGGGAACCCGGGAGCCGCGTACGCGAGCTACGGCCTGGCGCTCGAGAAGGCCGCGAAGTCGCTCCGGCAGTCGCCGCAGGGGCGGTGGGCCGACGATGCGCTGTTCCTGATCGCCCGCTCCCATTTCGGGCGGAGCGACTATCCGGCGGCCCGCGCCGCGCTCCAGCGGCTCGTCGCGGAGACCGGGGACAAGCGGATCCGGATGGGCGCCCACGCGTACCTGGGCGCCACGGAGTACCGGCTCGCGAACTACCACGCGGCCATACTCCACCTGGACGCGGCGGTGGAGGGGGGAGGCGGGTCCGGGGACATGCTCGCGTTCGCGCACCTCTGGCGGGCGCGGGCGCGGTTCGCCATCGGTGATGACGATGGGGGCTGGGCGGACCTCGAGGCGGCGAGCAGCGCAAAGGGGCCGATCGCCCGCGAGGCGCGCATCGAGTCGGCCCGCCGCTCCGTCGAAGGCGACGACACGGAGCGCGCCCGCGCGGCGTTCGCAACGCTCCTCGCCGACGCCAATGCGCACACGTTTGCGGATTCCATGCGGCGCCTGGCGGGCGTCGCGGCGGCCCGCTGGGGCCCGAACCCGGCGCGGGCGCTCCTCGAAGGCGCGGCCGATGCCCCGTGGCCCCTCACGCGGCGGCTGGAGCTCACCCTCTACGCCGGAGAACTCGCCGCGGCGGCCGGCGACATGGATGCGGCCGAGAAGGCGGTGGACGCCGTCCTCTCCGCCGCCACCGGCTCGATCGTGGACCGGGCGCGCATCCTCCGCGCGAAGTGGCAGCTCGCCCGGGCCACGGACATGGCCGCCCTGGATGACGCCCGCGCGACGCTGCTCGCCGCGGTCGCGGACCCGGAGGCGCGCACGATGCTCCGGAACATGCGCGCCGTGGCCGTGCTCCTCGAGCACGCGCAGCGGACCGGCCAGCCCCTCGCCCTGTTCGCCGCGGCCGAGCTGGCCCGGGACGAGCTCGAGGCGCCGGGGCTCGCCCGTCAGCTCTTCATCGCTTACGCCGACGTCGTCCCGGATGCGACGTGGGCCCCGAAAGCCCTGCTCGCCGCCGCCGACCTCGCCCCGTCCGCCGAAGAGCTGGCGGCGATCCGCGAGCGGCTCGCCGGGTCCAGGGACAACGTCTACCTGGCCGCCCTGGAGCGCCGGGACCGCGGCGTCGATTTCGAGGAGGCCGAGCAGCGGCTCTCACGCACGCTCGGTGCGCTCCGGGAGCTGGCCATGGCCGAGGCGGACCAGCGGGACGCGGGCGTCGCCCGGGCGATCGCGCTGCTGGACAGCGCTCGCCTCGCGGCCAGGACGGACAGCTTGGAGATCGCCTGCGGGGCGTTGATCGACAGCCTCGGCATCGTCGGCATCCGGAGCGACAGCGTACGCGCCGCATGCATGCGCGCCGACACCGTGGCCATCGATTCGTTCCTCCGGGTCGATACGCTGCTGCTCATCGACACCACGCAGGTGCGGACCGATTCGCTCCGGCTGGACACGATCAGGGGCGGGAGCCGGTGACGCCGTGAAGCTCGAGCAGCGGATCTTCGGCGCCGTCTTCCAGAACCCGGTGCTCCTGGCCAGTGGAACTTGTGGCTACGGCCGGGAGTTGCATCGCCTGGTGCGGCTCGACGCCCTCGGCGGTATGGTGGCCAAGGCCGTGACCCCGGAGCCCCGCCAGGGGAACCCGGCGCCCAGGGTTGCCGAGTTCGCCGCCGGCATGCTCAACTCGGTCGGCCTCGCGAACGTGGGGCTGGAGCGATTCCGGGACGAGGTGCTCCCCTGGTTCCGGGAGAACCTGCGCAGGGCGCAGGTCCTGGTGAACGTGGCGGGGCGCACGGTGGACGACTACGTGCACGTGCTGCGCACCCTCGACCCGATCGAGGGGTTCCTCGGGTTCGAGCTGAACGTGTCGTGCCCGAACGTGAAGGAAGGCGGGGCGATGTTCTCGACCCGGGAGGATCTGCTGGCCGAGGTCGTCCGCGCCGCGCGCGATGCAACGGCCCGGCCGTTGATCGTGAAGCTGTCCCCCAACGTGCCGGACATCGGGCGCATGGCCGAGGTGGCCGCGAAGGCCGGCGCGGATGGCTTGAGCTTGGTGAACACCATGCCCGGGCTCCTTTTCGACATTGAGACGCGGCGGCCGGTGCTGGGCGCCGGCCCGGGCGGCATGAGCGGCCCGGCGCTGCTGCCGATCGGCGTGCACGCCGTGTGGCAGGCCCGGCGCCGGGTGGACATCCCGATCCTCGGCATCGGCGGCATCCGTTCCGCCGCCGACGCCGTGCAGTACCTGCTCGCCGGCGCGAGCCTCGTACAGATCGGGACGGCGACCTTCGCGGACCCTCGGACCGCGGAGCGTGTATTGTCTGGCCTCATCCGGTTCGGACGAGACCACGGAGTCAGCGACATTCGTGAGTTGATCGGAGCGGGGCAGGTGCACTGACCGCGAGGTCCGCCCGGCCACGCTCCGAATGATCGCCATGGCAAACTTGATCGTTGCACTCGACCTCCACGATGCGGGCGAAGCGCTCGCCGTCGTGGACCGTATCGGCACCGACGTCCGGTACTACAAAGTCGGCTCGCAACTCTTCACCGCCGCAGGGCCGGATGTGGTGCGGGAGCTCCGGGCTCGCGACAAGAAGGTCTTCCTCGACCTGAAGTACCATGACATCCCGCACACCGTGGCGCGCGCGGTGGAGGCGGCCGCTCGCCTGGGCGTCGACATGCTCACGCTGCACGTGTCCGGGGGTTCGGCCATGCTCCGTGCCGCTCGGGAGGCGGCCGGCCACGACGGCCCGCGGCTGATCGGCGTGACGCTGCTGACGTCGGCCGCGGTCGCGGACATCGAGGAGGTCTGGGGGAAGGAGCTTTGCTCCGTGCGCGAGGAGGTCGCCCGGCTCGCGGCCCTCGCGGCCGATGCGGGCCTCCACGGCGTCGTCGCGTCCGCGCTCGAAGCCGAGGTCCTGAAGCGGCGGTACGGCGCCGAGTTCCTGGTCCTGACGCCCGGGATCCGGCCCGAGGGCGTGGGCGGCGGGGACCAGGTCCGGACCGCAACGCCCGCCGCGGCCGTACGGGCCGGCGCGGATTTCATCATCGTCGGCCGGCCGGTGATCGCCGCCGAGGAGCCCGCCCGGGTCGTCGAGATGATCCTCGACGAAATGCGGGCCGTGGGGGAACCGGCATGACTCTCCGGGTTGCAACGGCCGTGCTCGCGCTCGTCGTGGGGACCACGGCCACCGCGGCCGCGCAGCAGCGCGACCTCGAGCAGGTCGTCAGTCGGCTTGCAACGTACTGGGCGCGCGGCGATGCCGCCGGCCTCGCCACCCTGGCCGCCCGCTCCGGCCTCGCCATCGATATCGGCGGCGACGCCATGGGGCCCCTCGGGCCCCGGCAGGCCGCAGCGGTGCTGCGCCGCGTCTTCGACGACCGGGAGACCGTCTGGGTCCGGCCCCGTTCCTCCAAGCTGGTCGGGGATGCGCCGCCCCGCGCGTTCGGTGAGTTCACCTGGACCGCTCGCGTCCGGGGCACGACCATCGCCGAGCAGATGATCGTCTTCGTCGCACTGGTCCGCGAAGACGCCGGCTGGCGAATCACCCAGATCCGCCTGAATCCATGAGCGCCGACCCCCACGCCGCGACCGGCAGGAACGACGAGCTCTGCGAACCCCCCGGGATCGGGTGCGTCGGGAGCCGGAGCCGCGCCGTCTCCGGCCTCGAGCACACCGGCGGCGGAGCCGGCCACCGGCGGGGCACGGGCCTGGAACCCGAAGGTGGAGTCCGGCGACGTCCCCGGGCCGACGGCGCCGAAGTCCCGTTCTCAGCGATCACGTTCTACCGGGGCGACGGCCGGGCGCCGCACGCGCCCGCGGCCGGCCGCTCCCCACTCGGAGCCCAGCATGTCGCTTAGGTTCTACAACACGCTCACCCGTTCACTCGAGCCCTTCGAGCCGCTCGACCCCGAGCTCGTCCGCGTCTATGCCTGTGGCCCGACGGTCTACCAGCTCCCCCACATCGGGAACTACCGGACTTTCCTGTTCAACGACATCCTGCACCGGTACCTGGAGTGGAAGGGCTACCGCGTCAAGTTCGTCATGAACCTGACGGACGTGGACGACCGGATCATCGAGCGCGCGCTCCGCGACGGCCAGGACATAGATTCGTTCACCGCGCCCTACATCCGCGGCTTCTTCGAGGACCTGGACACCCTCGGCATCCTCCGCGCCGACGTCTACCCCCGAGCCACCAGGCACATCCCGGAGATGATCGCCCTGGTGGAGCGCCTGCTCGAGCGCGGCCACGCCTACGTGGCGGATGGCTCGGTGTTCTTCGACATCTCCTCCTTCCCGGAGTACGGAAAGCTCTCCCGGGTCGAGCTGGACCAGGTCCGGCAGGGTGAACGGGTCGCGGCGGACCAGTACGGCAAGACGGACATCCGGGACTTCGCCCTCTGGAAGGCCGCCAAGGACGAGGACCGACGCGTCGGCGCAACGTGGCCGGCGCCCTGGGGCGAGGGCCGCCCGGGCTGGCACCTCGAGTGCTCCGCCATGAGCATGACGGAGCTCGGCGAGACCTTCGACATCCACACCGGTGGCGAAGACCTCGTCTTCCCCCACCACGAGGACGAGATCGCCCAGTCCGAGGGCGCCACCGGTCGTCCGTTCGTGCGCTACTGGCTGCACACGAAGCACCTCCTCATCGACTCCGAGAAGATGTCCAAGTCCCTGGGGAACGTGTACACGCTCAGGGACCTGCTCGCGCGCGGCTTCGAGCCCGCAGTCATCCGCTATCTCCTCCTCTCGGCCCATTACCGGAAGGAGCTGGACTTCACGCTGGCCGGCCTCGAAGACGCCCGGGCGGCGATGCGTCGCCTCCTCGATTTCCAGGACCGGCTGGACGCCACGCCGACGAACCCCACGGCGCCGCCCTCGGCCCTCCCCGACATCGCGGATGAAGCGCTGCGCCAGTTCGAGGCCGCCATGGACGACGATTTCAACGTGCCCGCCGGCCTCGGCGCGCTCTTCACCTTCGTGCGCAGGTCCAATGCGGCGCTCGATGCGCTCGATGCCGCGGCGCCCGCCGACCTGGAGCAGGCGCGGCGGGCGCTCCTCCGCATCGACGAGGTGCTCGGCGTCCTCGGCCTGGCCCGGAAACAGACGGGCCACGAGGATGCGGAGTTCGAGCGCTGGGTCGAGGAACGCATCGCCGCGCGCCAGGAGGCGCGCAGCCGCAGGGACTTCGCGACCGCGGACGCGATCCGCAGCGAGCTCGCCGCGGCCGGCGTCATCGTGGAAGACACCCCGCGCGGCACCCGCTGGAAGCGCGCTTGACAGCGGACCGATGCCTGCTTATCGTACATGTCTGTCTTGGCGCTGACGTAGCTCAATCGGTAGAGCAGCTGCCTTGTAAGCAGCAGGTTAAGGGTTCGAGTCCCTTCGTCAGCTCCTGTTGGGCGGGCGTAGCTCAGTTGGCTAGAGCATCAGCCTTCCAAGCTGAGGGTCGCGGGTTCGAGTCCCGTCGCCCGCTCCTCGATCGGGTGGTTGCCGCGCAGGGTGCGTGGAGCTGCCCGATCCGTGCGCAGCGGCGCGGGTTCGGCGCGAGAGGGGCGCCGAACCGCGCCGCGCGTACGCACGCTCGCGTAGCTCAGTGGTAGAGCGCTTCCTTGGTAAGGAAGAGGTCACGGGTTCAATCCCCGTCGCGAGCTCCTGAACCCGGACCACCGGACCACCTCGAGGAGAGACATGGCCAAGGCGAAGTTTGAGCGGACGAAGCCGCACGTGAACGTTGGGACGATTGGGCACGTGGATCATGGGAAGACGACGTTGACGGCGGCGATCACGCGGATTCAGGCGGCGAAGGGTTTGGCGCAGCATATTGGGTACGATCAGATTGACAAGGCGCCTGAGGAGCGTGAGCGTGGGATCACGATTGCGACGTCGCACGTGGAGTACGAGACGGAGAAGCGGCACTACGCGCACGTGGACTGCCCTGGGCACGCGGATTATGTGAAGAACATGATCACGGGTGCGGCGCAGATGGACGGGGCGATTCTGGTGGTGAGTGCTGCGGATGGTCCGATGCCGCAGACGCGCGAGCACATTTTGCTGGCGCGTCAGGTGAACGTGCCGTACATCGTGGTCTTCCTGAACAAGGTGGACATGGTGGACGATCCGGAGCTTCTGGACCTGGTGGAGCTGGAGGTTCGGGAGCTTTTGTCGGAGTATGACTTCCCTGGGGATGAGATTCCGGTGATTCGTGGCAGTGCGTTGAAGGCGCTGGAGAGTGGGGATCCGGAGTCGGAGTGGGGGAAGAAGATCACCGAGCTCATGGATGCGGTGGACTCGTACATTCCGGAGCCGGTGCGTGATACGGACAAGCCGTTCCTGATGCCTGTGGAGGACGTGTTCTCGATCACGGGTCGTGGGACGGTGGCGACGGGCCGTATCGAGCGTGGTCGGATCAAGGTTGGGGATGAGGTGGAGATTGTGGGGCTTGGGGCGTCGAAGAAGACGGTGGTGACGGGTGTGGAGATGTTCCGCAAGCTCCTGGAGGAGGGGGTGGCGGGCGACAACGTGGGGCTGCTGCTGCGCGGTGTTGCGAAGGACGAGGTGGAGCGTGGGATGGTGCTTGCGAAGCCGGGCTCGATCACGCCGCACACGAAGTTCAAGGCCGAGGTGTACGTGCTGACGAGGGAGGAGGGTGGTCGTCACACGCCGTTCTTCCAGGGGTATCGGCCGCAGTTCTACTTCCGGACGACGGACGTGACGGGCACGGTGAAGCTGCCGGAGGGGGTGGAGATGGTGATGCCGGGCGACAACGTGCAGATGGAGATCGAGTTGATCACGCCGATCGCGATGGAGAAGGAGCTGCGCTTCGCCATTCGCGAGGGCGGCCGCACGGTCGGCGCCGGCGTCGTCACCGAAATCCTCGAGTGATTGAGTAGAGATCCGCGGGCCCGCGGTCGCGCCACGAACGGCGACGCGCGGGCCCGGTCGGATCGGTCGGGGAACTTGCCCGCGGCATCGGCATAACACAAAGGCTGGCCCCGAACCGGGGCCGCGGCGACGAATCAGGGAGGGCGCGATGCCCCGTGACAAGATCATCCTCGCCTGCACGCAGTGCCAGGAGAGGAACTATCACACGACCAAGAACAAGCGTAAGCATCCGGAGCGCATCGAGCAGCGGAAGCACTGTCCCCGTTGCGGCACGCACACCGTGCACAAGGAAACGAAGTGAGCATGGAAGCAGTGGCGAAGACGCGGGAGTTCGTCGAGGAGACGGTCGACGAGCTCAAGAAGGTGACGTGGCCCGACTGGCCTCAGCTCAAGAACGCGACCTTCGTCATCATCGTGTTCGTGCTCATCGTTTCCGTGATCATCTGGCTCATGGATCTCGGCGTGCGCGGAGTTCTGAACCTGATCATGGACATTTTCACGGGCCGATGAATGGCTGAGGAAGCCCGTTGGTACGCGATCCAGACCTACTCGGGGCACGAGAACAAGGTCAAGCGCTACATTGAGCGGTTGATCGCCGACGAGCCCGGCGCGACGCCGGAGGAGAAGCAGATCCAGGACGTCATCGTGCCCACGCAGGACGTCGTGGAGATCCGGGACGGCAAGCGCGTCACGGTGACCCGGCGCCTCTACCCGGGATACGTGTTGGTCAAGATGGTGCCGACGCAGCGGGCCATGCACATGATCAACAGCATCCAGGGCGTGATCAAGTTCGTGGGCACGGGTAGGGAGCCGCAGCCGCTCCGTGAGGAGGAGATGAACAAGATCCTGGGGCTCGGTCCTGTCGGGGAGGAGCTGGAGCCTCGGGAGGAGATCCCGTTCCGGGTCGGGCAGGTCGTCGAGGTCACGGAGGGCCCGTTCACGGACTTCAGCGGTACGGTCCAGGAGATTTACCCGGACAAGGGGAAGGTCAAGGTGGAGGTCAGTCTCTTCGGCCGTCCCACGTCCGTGGAGCTGGATTTCACGCAGTTGAAGGGATACTGAGCGCCGCGGTCCAGGGGATCCCCTGACCCGGAGGTGTCGGGTCGCAGGCGAGGGGCGGCGCGACTGAGGATATGGAGAGCGAGCCCGTTGTCGGGACAGGCGGCGGGCCATTCACGGAAGAAGGGGCGTCAGGGGAGAGCCCGACACCCGGGGGCGAGGGAGTGAGCCGGGGTCGGAGACGGGTCGGGCCGGGCGGCGGAGCAACAGCGGGGTGCTTGGGAGACAGGCGTAATGGCGAAGAAGGTCGTAGGTTTCGTGAAGCTCCAGGTTCCTGCCGGAGCTGCGAATCCGGCGCCGCCGGTGGGGCCGGCGCTGGGGCAGCACGGCGTGAACATCATGGAGTTCTGCAAGCAGTTCAACGCGCGGACGCAGAGCCAGGCCGGGATGATCATTCCGGTCGAGATCACGGTGTACAGCGACCGCTCGTTCACGTTCGTGACCAAGACGCCGCCGGCGCCCGTGCTGTTGAAGAAGGCGGCTGGCCTGGAGAAGGGATCGGCGGCGCCGAACCGGGACAAGGTCGGCAAGGTGACTCGCCAGCAGGTCCGTGAGATCGCGGAGCTGAAGATGCCGGACCTGAATGCGGCGAGCATTGAGTCGGCCATGCGCATGATCGAGGGGACTGCCCGCTCGATGGGGATTCAGGTGGTGGACTGATGCCGAAGCACGGGAAGAATTATCGCGCGGCGCTGGCAAAGGTATCGCGGGACATGCGGTACGAGGATCCGGTGGAGGCGCTGCGCGTCGTCAAGGAGGCGTCGTTCGCGAAGTTCGACGAGACGGTCGAGGTCGCGGTGCGCCTTGGTGTGGATCCGCGCCATGCGGACCAGATCGTGCGGGGCACGGTCACGCTCCCGCACGGCACCGGTAAGGCGGTGCGGGTGCTCGTGTTCGCCCAGGGTGAGAAGGTCCGGGAGGCGGAGGAGGCCGGCGCGGATTACGTAGGGATGGACTACGTGAACCGGATCAAGGAAGGCTGGCTCGAGTTCGACGTGGCGGTGGCCACGCCGGACGTCATGGGCCAGGTCGGCCAGCTCGGTCGGATCCTGGGTCCGCGCGGGCTCATGCCGACGCCCAAGGCGGGCACGGTCACCTTCGACGTGGGCAAGGCAGTCCGGGACATCAAGGCCGGTAAGATCGAGTTCCGGGTGGATCGGACCGGGAACGTGCACGCGCCGATCGGGCGAGTCTCCTTCGAGGTCGAGAAGCTTGCGGAGAACCTCGAAGCGTTCATGGACACCGTGGTCCGGGCGAAGCCCGCGGCCGCGAAGGGCACCTACGTCAAGAGCGTGACGGTTTCGAGCACGATGGGGCCGGGTGTCCGGATCGATCCGAATCTCTACCGGCGTGCGGGTGCGCGATGAAGGGGCTTGAGAAGAAACAGGCGGTGGTGCAGGAACTCGCCGACAAGCTCGGGCGGGCGAGTGCCTTCTACCTCACCGATTTCACCGGACTCAACGTCAAGAGTATCACGGACCTGCGCGCGCGGCTGCGGCGCGCGGGCGTGGAGTACCTGGTGGTCAAGAACACGCTGGCGCAGAGGGCGCTGGCGGGGCTGGACCTGCCGGAGATCGGCGAGCATTTCCGGGGTCCGACCGGGCTGGTGATCGGCTCCGAGGATCCCGTCACCGCCGCCAAGGTACTCGATGATTTCGCCCGGGAGCATGACAACCGGCCCGCCGTGAAGGTCGGCGTGGTCGAGAAGCGGGCGGTGACGCCTGCGGAAGTAGCGCGGCTCGCGAGCTTGCCGACGCGGGATCAGCTCCTGGCCGAACTGGCCGGCGCGTTGCAGGCGCCGGTTGCCCAACTCGCGTTCCTCATGCAGGGACTCTTGGGCGAATTCGTCGGTTTGCTCGAGGCGCTGCGTGTCCAGAAGGAAGGCGCCTAAGTACTTCATACGTTGCGAGGAACAAGCGACATGCCTACCAAGGAAGAGCTGCTCGACGCCATCGGCAAAATGACCGTCATTGAGCTCGCGGAGTTCGTTGACGCGTTCAAGGCCAAGTTCGGTGTGACGGCCGTGATGGCCGCGCCGGTAGCGGGCGGCGCTCCGGCGGCCGCGGGCCCTGCGGCGCCTGCCGCCGAGGAGAAGACGGAGTTCGACGTCATCCTCAAGGACGCCGGCGCCAAGAAGATCCAGGTCATCAAGGTGGTGCGTGAGGTGACCAGCCTCGGCCTGAAGGAGGCGAAGGACCTGGTCGACGGCGCGCCGTCCACGGTCAAGGAAGGCGTCAGCAAGCAAGAGGCCGAGCAGATCAAGGCCAAGCTCGAGGAGCAGGGCGCGACCGTCGAGCTGAAGTAGCACGGCCGGAGCCCCCGCCGGTGCGCGGTGCCTCGCGGCCGGATCCGGCGCGTCGAGGTCCGTGCACAGGCGGTTCGGGCGAGGAGAGGCGTGCAACTTCGGTTCGATGAGGGCGCGAATGCTCCGGATGAGCCGTTCCGACAACCAGATCCGCAACCTGTACTCCCCACCGTCTCCACCGGCGGGCGGGGCTTTCTGCGCTTTGTCCCCGGGGGCGCCATCCGGCGGCCCCGGCACGGTGGGGTACGCTTCGTCCCGTGGTGCATCCCGCACTGCGGCATTCGCCCGTGATACCGAGTTCGCCGCGCACCCGCGGCGGATTCATGCATCATGCGCGGCAAGCCAGCCTGCGGTGCGGGCCGGCCAGCGCCCTTGCGCGCCGGTCCGCCGTACCGCGCTGTGTGCCGCTTGAGGAGGGAGATCCGTATTGGCTATGCACTCTAACGGCAAACTGCCGCAGGTGAGCTTCACGCGGCTCCGCACGGCGATGCCGATGCCCAACCTGCTCGACGTGCAGCTGCGTGCCTTCGAGACGCTGCTCCAGACCGACGCCGCGGCCAAGGAACAGGAGGACGTCGGTCTCGAGCGTGTATTCAACGAGATCTTCCCCATCACCGACGTCAACGACAAGTTCTCGCTCGAGTTCGTCTCCTACTCGCTTGGCGAGCCCAAGTACACGGTCGAGGAGTGCATCGAAAGGGACATGACCTACGCTGCACCCCTCAAGGCCAAGTTGCGCCTGGTGGTTTGGGAGGAGATGGAGGACCGCGAACGGCGGCCGAAGGACATCATCGAGAAGGAGGTCTATCTGGGCGACCTCCCGCTGCTCACGGACCTCGGCACCTTCATCATCAACGGTGCGGAGCGGGTGATCGTGAGCCAGCTGCACCGGTCGCCGGGCGTGGTCTTCGAGGAGACGGTGCACCCGAACGGGTCCAAGCTCTACAGCGCGCGGATCATCCCGTTCCGTGGATCGTGGGTCGAGTTCACCGTGGACATCCACGATGTGATCTACGTCCACATCGACAAGAAGAAGAAGTTCCCGGCCACGGCGCTCCTCAGGGCCTTCGGCTACGGCACCGACGATGCGATCCTGCGGCTCTTCTACACGACCCGCGATCTGGATCTCACGGAGGGATTCGAGGATCGCGCGCAGCGGCGGGAGGCGTACGGGTCGCTGATCGCGGAGGACGTCGTCGACCCCGAAACCGGTGAGATCCTGGTCGAGACCGCGCAGGAGCTGACGCCGGAGATCCACAACCGCCTGCGCCGGGCGGGGATCGAGAAGGTCAAGATCTTCACGAGCGGCGTCCAGATGCGGGGTGGCGAGAGCCCGCTGCTCAAGAACACGCTGCGGAAGGATCCGACGAAGTCCGAGGAGGAGGCGCTCAAGGCGATCTACTCCCTCCTGCGCCCCGGCGAGCCGCCGAACCTCGAGACCGCGCGCCTCGCGTTGGAGCGGATCTTCTTCAACCCGAAGCGCTACGACCTCGGGCGGGTCGGCCGCTACAAGATCAACCAGCGGCTGGGCCTCAACATTCCCGCTGGGCACACGGTGCTCACGCAGGAAGACTTCATCGCCATCATTCGCTACCTGATCGAGCTGCACGAGGGACGGGGCCACGTCGACGACATCGACCACCTCGGCAACCGTCGCGTGCGCAGCGTGGGCGAGCTGATCGCGAACCAGTTCTCGGTCGGCCTGTCCCGTATGGCACGGCTGGTCAAGGAGCGGATGTCGATCACGACGGACGTCGAGAAGATCAACATCGACGACCTGGTCAACGCCCGCACCGTGAGCGCGGTCATCCAGGCGTTCTTCGGGTCGAGCCAGCTCAGCCAGTTCATGGACCAGACGAACCCGCTCGCGGAGCTGACGCACAAGCGGCGGCTCTCGGCGCTCGGGCCCGGCGGGCTCACGCGGGAACGGGCGGGCTTCGAGGTGCGTGACGTGCACTACTCGCACTATGGGCGCATGTGCCCGATCGAGACGCCGGAAGGTCCGAACATCGGTCTGATCACCAGCCTCACCACGTTCGCCCGGATCAACGACCTCGGGTTCGTGGAGACGCCGTACCGCAAGGTGATCAACGGCCGGGTCACGGACGAGATCGTCTGGCTGGATGCGAACGCCGAGGAGAACGCCACGATCGCGCAGGCGAACGCGCCCCTCAACAAGGACGGCACGTTCCGCAACGAATTCGTTCTCTGCCGGCAGCGCGGCGACTTCCCGCTCCTGCCGCCGGAGCGCATCGACTACATGGACGTGGCGCCGGACCAGCTCGTGTCCGTCGCGGCGGCGCTGATCCCGTTCCTCGAGCACGACGACGCGAACCGCGCGCTCATGGGTTCGAACATGCAGCGCCAGGCGGTTCCGCTCCTCTTCCCGGAGGCGCCGCTCGTCGGGACCGGTCTGGAGGAGAAGGTCGCGCGCGACTCCGGCGCGGTCATCCTCGCCCGCCGCGGTGGTGTGGTCCAGCACGTCACGGCGGACGAAATCGTCATCGACACGGGCGCGGTGAAGCCGGGCTCGAGCGATGAGCCGCTGGCCAAGCTGGCGCAGTTCGACCGCTACCGCCTGAAGAAGTACTGGCGCACGAACCAGGACACGGCCATCAACCAGCGGCCGCTGGTCAAGCAGGGGCAGCGCGTCGAGCCGGGTGACATCATCGCGGACGGCGCGTCCACGGATCACGGCGAGCTGGCGCTCGGCCGCAACGTGCTCGTGGCCTTCATGCCCTGGTACGGGCACAACTTCGAGGACGCGATCGTCATCAGCGAGAAGCTGGTCAAGGACGACGTCTACACCTCGATCCACATCCAGGAGCTCGAGCTCCACGTGCGGGACACGAAGCGCGGGATGGAGGAGATCACGCGCGAGATCCCGAACGTGTCCGAGGAGAGCCTCAAGGATCTGGATGAGCGCGGGATCGTGCGGATCGGCGCCCGGGTCAAGCACGGGGACATCCTCGTGGGCAAGATCACGCCGAAGGGCGAGACCGAGCTCTCCCCCGAGGAGAAGCTCCTCACCGCGATCTTCGGCGAGAAGGCCAAGGACGTGAAGGATTCGTCCCTCAAGGTGCCGCCCGGGATGGCCGGCACGGTCATCGACGTCAAGGTCTTCAGCCGCCGGAACGACGATCCGCTCCTGGAGAAGGAGCGCGGCGAGCGCATCGGTCAGCTCCGTGCCTACGAGCGGGACGAGATCCAGCGCATCACCGAGGCCCGGGATGAGGAGCTGCGCGAGCTGCTCAAGGGGCAGAGCGTCGCGCTCATGCTGAAGAAGGGCACGGTCGAGCCGTTCTTCGAAGAGGGCACGAAGCTGACGGCGAAGCTCCTGGCGGACGTGGACTTCCAGGCGGTCGACCTGACCACGCTCAAGGTCCAGAACAAGGCGGCGAACGAGCGGATCCGCCGGGTGATCGACGAGGCGAAGGCCCGCATCGACCGGGTGCGGGAGAAGACCGAGGAACAGATCGACAAGGTCTTCCAGCCGGACGAGCTCTCGCCGGGCGTGGTCCAGCTCGTGAAGGTCTACATCGCCGAGAAGCGCAAGATCAGCGTGGGCGACAAGATGGCCGGCCGTCACGGGAACAAGGGGATCGTGGCCCGGATCGTCCCGGAGGAGGACATGCCGTTCCTCCCGGACGGCACGCCCGTGGAGATCGTGCTCAACCCGCTGGGCGTCCCGAGCCGTATGAACGTGGGGCAGATCCTCGAGACCCATCTCGGCTGGGTCTGCAAGCTCCTTGGCTTCGAGGCGAAGACGCCGGTCTTCCAGGGGGCGACCGAGAACGAGATCGGGGCGCTGCTCAAGATCAGCGGTGCGAAGTGGGCGCATTCGGCGCTGGGCATCCGTTCGGTCGAGTTCCCGGAGTTCGGCGCGAAGGAAGTCAGCCTCCTGCTGCAGGCGATGCAGCAGATGGGGATCGGCGAGGACCTGCCGGCGGAGATCGCCGCGGAGGACGGCGCCGATACGGCCACGCAGTCCATCGGCCGGTCCATCGACATCTTCCTGAGCGACGAGGCGCCGGCCGAGCTCCGGGCGAAGCTCGCCGAGCTGCGCAACTACCTCGTCGCTGCGGGTGAAGAGCTGGCGCAGGCGCGTGGGGAGAAGCTGTCCGAGCTGTATCCGGCGATCTACGCGCTGTCCAGGAAGAAGACGCCGAAGGAAGGGCTCGACGCCGCGATCGTGGAGTTCATGGGCTCCGCGGGGCTCACGCCTGCGGGCAAGATCTGGCTCCGTGACGGGCGCAGTGGCCAGCGCTTCGACTTCCCGGTCACGGTCGGCTCGATCTACATGATGAAGCTGTCGCACCTGGTGGACGACAAGATCCACGCGCGTTCGATCGGGCCGTACTCGCTGGTCACCCAGCAGCCCCTCGCCGGGAAGGCCCAGTTCGGTGGCCAGCGTTTCGGCGAGATGGAGGTCTGGGCACTGGAGGCGTACGGCGCCGCGCACACCCTGCAGGAGATCCTGACCGTGAAGAGCGACGACGTCGCCGGCCGGTCGCGCGTCTACGAGGCGATCGTCAAGGGCGAGAACCTGCCCGAGCCGGGGATTCCGGAGTCGTTCAACGTGCTGGTCAAGGAGCTCCAGGCGCTCGGGTTGTCCGTGACGCTCGGCAGGGAGGATTGACCGGTGGATGGGGGCGGGCTCCGGAGTCCCGGTCGGGGACCCCGGAGCCGCGCCGGGACGGCGATCGCCCCGGCCGCCTCCGACCGATCGCGCGAGACGGCATGAATTACGACGGCATCCAAGGCACAGGCCGGAGATTGGACATATGATCGATTTTCCGCGTACCCGCGAGCCCCGGTCGAGTGACTTCGACTACATCCAGCTCAAGATCGCCTCGCCGGAGGAGATCCGGAGCTGGTCGCATGGCGAGGTCACGAAGCCCGAGACCATCAACTACCGCTCGTTCAAGCCCGAGCGGGATGGTCTGTTCTGTGAGCGGATCTTTGGGCCGGTCAAGGACTGGGAGTGCCACTGCGGGAAGTTCAAGCGGATCCGGTACCGGGGCCACGTCTGCGACAAGTGCGGCGTGGAGGTGACGCTCGCCAAGGTACGTCGCGAGCGCATGGGCCACATCGAGCTGGCCGTGCCGGTTGCGCACATCTGGTTCTTCAAGACGCTGCCGAGCCAGATGGGCTACCTGCTCGGCATGACGCTGCGCGACCTGGAGAAGATCATCTACTACGCGAGCTACGTGGTGACGAACCCCGGGAACCAGGATGTTCGTTACCAGGAGCTTATCGACGAGGACCGCTACTACGAGCTGCGGATCAAGGCGCGGGAGGAGGGCGACACCGCGTTCAAGGCGGAGATTGGCGCGGAGGCGGTGCGCACCCTGCTCAAGCAGCTGGACACGCCGGAGCGGCCGATCGAGGAGCGGAACAAGGACGGCCGTGGGCTGGACCGGCTGGCCGAGTACCTCCGGGCCGAGGTGGCGCTGGAGACGAGCCAGCACCGCAAGAAGCAGAAGCTGAAGAGGCTCAAGGTCATCGACGCGTTCCGCAACTCCGGGCCGACGCCGGAGCAGCGCAACAAGCCGGAGTGGATGATCATGGACGTGATCCCGGTGATCCCGCCGGATCTGCGTCCGCTGGTCCCGCTCGACGGCGGCCGGTTCGCGACGAGCGACCTGAACGACCTCTATCGCCGGGTGATCAACCGGAACAACCGGCTCAAGAAGCTCATGGAGATGCGCGCTCCGGAGGTGATTCTCCGGAACGAGAAGCGCATGCTCCAGGAGGCGGTGGACGCGCTCTTCGACAACGGGCGGCGGAGCAAGGCGATCCGCGGCCGGGGCAAGCGTCCGCTCAAGTCGATCTCGGACATGCTCAAGGGGAAGCAGGGCCGGTTCCGGCAGAACCTGCTGGGCAAGCGGGTCGACTACTCGGGGCGGTCGGTGATCGTGGTGGGCCCGGAGCTCAAGCTGCACCAGTGCGGCCTGCCCAAGGCGATGGCGGTCGAGCTCTTCAAGCCGTTCATCATCCACGAGCTGGAGAAGCGGGGCGAGGCCGAGACGGTCAAGCGCGCGAAGAAGATCGTCGAGCGCGACGACCCGAAGGTGTACGAGGTCCTGGAAGACATCATCAAGGACCACCCGGTGCTCCTGAACCGCGCGCCGACGCTGCACCGGCTGGGGATCCAGGCCTTCGAGCCGGTGCTGGTGGAAGGGAAGGCGATCCGCATCCATCCGCTGGTCTGCGCGGCGTTCAACGCGGACTTCGACGGCGACCAGATGGCGGTGCACGTGCCGCTCAGCTTCGAGGCGCAGCTCGAGGCGCGCGTGCTCATGCTGTCGTCGAACAACATCCTGCTGCCGTCGAACGGCCGGCCGATCGCGAGTCCGTCGCAGGACATGGTGATCGGGTGCTACTATCTCACGAAGCCGCCGCTCGAGATCGTGGATCTGGAGGATGCGCTGGCGCAGCCGAAGCTGTCGAAGGAGCGGCGCGAGGAGCTCCAGAAGCGGTTGGCCGAGATCTACGAGAACGCTCCGCGCTACGGCCGCTTCGCCGAGGCGGAGGCCGCGGTCGCGCTCGGTCACGTCAAGTACCACACGCCGTGCTGGTTCTGGGTCGAGCGCCAGTCCGTGGACGGCGAGGAGGACGGTGAGCGGCGGCGCGGCAAGTGGGAGCACACGACCGTCGGGCGCGTGATCTTCAACTCCATCGTTCCGGAGGAGCTCGGCTTCTGGAACCAGACCATGGGGAAGAAGGAGCTGGGCGACATCATCTTCCAGGCATACCGGAAGGTGGGGCTGCGCCGCACGACGGAGTTCCTGGACGCGCTCAAGGACTTCGGCTTCCGCTACGCGACCCTGGGTGGGATCTCGGTCGGCCTGGTGGACCTGGTGGTCCCGCAGGAGAAGGGCCAGATCCTGGCCGAGGCGGAGTCGGAGGTCGCGCGGTACACCCGCGCCTACGAGAACGGCGTGATCTCCAACGGCGAGCGTTACAACAAGGTGATCGACACCTGGACGCATGCCAACAACGACGTGGCGGACGCCATGGTGCGCCGGCTCGAGCGCTCGAACAACGGGTTCAACCCCGTCTACATGATGATGAACTCGGGCGCGCGCGGTAACCGTGACCAGATGCGTCAGCTCGCCGGGATGCGCGGCCTCATGGCCAAGCCGCAGAAGAAGCTGACCGGCGGCATCGGCGAGATCATCGAGAGCCCGATCAAGTCGAACTTCCGCGAAGGACTCACCGTGCTCGAGTACTTCATCTCGACGCACGGCGCGCGGAAGGGTCTGGCGGACACGGCGCTGAAGACGGCGGACGCCGGCTACCTCACCCGCCGCCTCGTGGACGTGGCGCAGGACGTCACGATCACCGAGGAGGACTGCGGGACGATCCTGGGCGTCGAGATGACGGCGCTCAAGGAAGGCGAAGACATCATCGAGCCGCTGAAGGACCGGATCGTCGGCAACGTCGCGCTCGATGATGTCTACGACCCGATCGACGGCGAACTGATCGTTCGGGCCGGGGAGATGATCGACGAGGAGATGGCCGAGGCCATCGAGGCGGCGGGCATCCAGTCGGTCAAGATCCGGTCCGTGCTGACGTGCGAGGCGAAGCGCGGGCTCTGCCGGATGTGCTACGGCCGCAACCTGGCCACCATGGAGATGGTGGACATCGGCGAGGCGGTGGGCATCCTGGCGGCGCAGTCGATCGGTGAGCCGGGCACGCAGCTCACGCTGCGGACGTTCCACATCGGTGGGACCGCGGCGCGCATCGCCGCGCAGACGCAGCGCAAGTCGAAGATCGACGGCAAGGCGACGTTCGACCGGATCTCGTTCGTGGAGACGCCGTCCGGTGAGCGGATCGTGACCAGCCGCGAGGGCGAGATCGTGATGCTCACGCCCGAGGGCGCGGTGCGCAGCCGGCTGGCCGTGCCGTACGGCGCGACCCTCGCCATCGAGGACGGCCAGGACGTGGAAGCCGGCGACCTGCTGTTCAGCTGGGATCCGTACTCGGAGCCGATCGTGGCGGACCACGCGGGCAAGGTCAAGTTCATCGACATCGTCGAGGACGAGACCGTCCGCGAGGAGCTCGACGAGTCCACGGGCCGGCGCCAGCTCGTCATCACGGAGGATCGGGACAAGAAGCTCCACCCGATGATCGAGATCTGGACGCCGGACGGCGAGCAGAAGCTCCGGGAGTTCATCATCCCGGTCGGCGCGCAGCTCACGGTGCGTGATGGCGACATCGTGGAGCCCGGCGCGACGCTGGCCAAGATCTCCCGCGAGGTCTACAAGACCCGGGACATCACCGGCGGTCTCCCGCGGGTGGCCGAGCTCTTCGAAGCCCGGCGGCCCAAGGATCCGGCCGTCATCACGGAGATCGACGGGACGATCCGGTTCGGTGAGATCAAGCGCGGCAAGCGCGAGATCATCGTCGTTCCGCCGGAGGGGCCGGAGCGGGTCTACGAGGTCCCGGTCGGCAAGCACCTGCGGGTGCACGAGGGTGACCAGGTCCGGGCCGGCGACCGGCTCTCGGAAGGTCCGGTCAACCCGCACGACATCCTGCGGATCAAGGGTCCGCGGGCCGTGCAGGAGTACCTGCTGAACGAGGTGCAGGAGGTCTACCGCCTGCAGGGCGTGAAGATCAACGACAAGCACATCGGTGTGATCGTCCGGCAGATGCTCCAGAAGGTCCGGATCACGGACCCGGGCGACACGGACTACCTCGAGGGCGAGCACGTGGACCGCTCGGAGTTCCGGGAGACGAACAAGAAGGTGATCGCCAGGGGTGGCACGCCCGCCCGGTCCGAGCCGTTGCTGCTCGGCATCACGAAGGCGAGCCTGACCACCCAGTCCTTCGTGAGCGCGGCCTCCTTCCAGGAGACGACGCGGGTGCTCACCGACGCCGCCGTGCGCGGGGCGAAGGACGAGCTGATCGGCCTGAAGGAGAACATCATCATCGGGCACCTGATCCCTGCGGGGACGGGCGTGTATCGCTACCACGACATCGAATTCCTCGTGGACCAGGGTCCGGTCTCCGAAACGGAGGAGGAAACGGTCGGCCGCGAGGCCGAGGTCCCGAGCGGCGGCGTGGTGCGGGAAGAGGAGAAAGCCGCGCCCGCAGACTGATCACCGCGGCCGCGCCCGCGAGGAGCGGGCGCGGTCCGACCGGGACAGAGGGCCGCTCCTTGACAGAAGTAGGGGCGGCTCTTAACTTTTTTAGTCTGTCCGGCCTAGCGGCCGGTCCAGGCGGGGGCGGCCGTCCCCGCGCTTTTTTCGATCGTGCAGAACGGCGAGGTACGAACGAACGATGCCGACCATCAACCAGTTAGTCCGCAAGGGCCGGCAGCAGGTCGAAAAGAAGACGAAAGCGCCCGCGCTTCAGGGGAATCCGCAGAAGCGAGGCGTGTGCACGCGCGTGTACACGACGACCCCGAAGAAGCCGAACTCGGCGCTGCGCAAGGTCGCGCGCGTGCGGTTGACGAACGGCTACGAGGTCACGGCGTACATCCCGGGCGAAGGGCACAATCTGCAGGAGCACTCCATCGTGCTCATCCGCGGGGGGCGCGTGAAGGACCTGCCGGGCGTTCGGTACCACATCATTCGCGGGACCCTGGATGCCAGCGGCGTGTCCGACCGGCGTCAGGGCCGATCCAAGTACGGAGCCAAGAGGCCGAAGTAAGCCATGAGTCGACGGCAGCGAGCGGTCAAGCGGGAGGTGCCGCCCGATCCTCGTTACGGGTCGGTGACGGTCACCAAGTTCATCAACGCCTTGATGCGGGATGGTAAGAAGTCCGTGGCGGAGCGGATCTTCTACGAGGCGATGCGCATCGTGGAGGAGAAGACCGGTCAGCCCGGACTGAACGTCTTCAAGCAGGCGTTGAACAACGCGAAGCCGGTCGTGGAGGTGAAGAGCCGCCGGGTCGGCGGCGCCACGTACCAGGTCCCGGTGGAGGTGCGGCCGGAACGGCGGACCTCGCTGGCCATGAAGTGGTTGGTGAGCTTCGCCCGGACCCGCGGTGAGCGGACCATGGCGGACCGGCTCGCTGCCGAGCTGATCGCGGCAGCCCGGAACGAAGGCAGTACGATCAAGAAGAAGGAAGACACGCACCGGATGGCGGAGGCCAACAAGGCGTTCGCGCATTACCGGTGGTAATCGATAGACAGGGCGGTTATGCCGAGGAAGACGCCTCTCCCCAAGCTCAGGAACATCGGCATCATGGCGCACATCGATGCCGGGAAGACAACGACGACCGAGCGCATCCTCTACTATACGGGGCGGGTGCACAAGGTCGGCGAGACGCACGATGGTGCCGCCACGATGGACTGGATGGAGCAGGAGCAGGAGCGCGGCATCACGATCACGTCTGCCGCGACGACCTGCAACTGGAAGCGTCTCGGTGAAGAGTACCGGATCAACATCATCGACACGCCGGGGCACGTCGACTTCACGGTCGAGGTGGAGCGCAGCCTGCGCGTGCTCGATGGTGCCATCGCCGTGTTCTGCGCGGTCGGCGGCGTGGAGCCCCAGTCGGAGACGGTGTGGCGCCAGGCCGATCGGTACGGCGTGCCGCGGATCGCGTTCGTGAACAAGATGGACCGCGTCGGTGCGGACTTCGACAACGTGGTCGAGATGATCCGCGACCGGCTCGGGGCGAAGGCGCATCCGGTCACGATGCCGGTGGGCCAGGGAGAGCTCTTCACGGGCATCATCGACCTGATCCGCCGCGTCCAGCTCGTCTACGATGAGGAGTCGCTGGGCGCGCGCTGGACGGAGCTCCCCATTCCGGACGCGCTCGTGGAGCGTGCCGAGCAGCTCCGCAGCGAGCTGATCGAGGCCGCGCTCGACTACGACGAAGAGCTCATGGAGCGGTACCTCGAGGGCCAGGAGCTGTCGGACGAGGAGATCCGGCGTGCGATCCGGAAGGCGACGATCGCGGGCGGCCTGGTACCGGTGCTCTGTGGCTCCGCGTTCCGGAACAAGGGCGTGCCGCAGCTCCTCGACGCGGTGGTGGACTACCTGCCGTCGCCGGTCGACATCCCCGCGGTGAAGGGCCATCTGCCGCACCACGACGAGACGGTCATCGAGCGGCAGGCCTCGGACGACGAGCCGTTCGCCGCGCTGGCGTTCAAGGTGATGACGGACCCGTACGTCGGGAAGCTGACGTTCTTCCGGGTCTACTCGGGTTCCCTCAAGGCCGGCAGCTACATCTACAATTCGACGAAGGACCGGCGTGAGCGGATCGGCCGCCTGCTCCAGATGCACGCGAATCACCGGGAGGAGCGGGACGAGATCTTCGCCGGCGACATCGCCGCTGCGATCGGGCTGAAGGACACGAAGACCGGCGATACCCTCTGCGATCCGGACCATCCGATCATCCTCGAGGCGATGAAGTTCCCGGAGCCGGTCATCGACGTCGCCATCGAGCCCAAGACGAAGGCCGACCAGGACAAGCTGTCGAACGCGCTGGCGAAGCTGGCCGAGGAGGATCCGACCTTCCGGGTCCACATCGATCCGGAGAGCGGACAGACGATCATCAGCGGGATGGGCGAGCTCCATCTCGAGATCATCGTCGACCGTCTCAAGCGGGAGTTCAAGGTCGAGGCGAACGTCGGCCGTCCGCAGGTGGCTTACCGGGAGACGATCCGGAAGGCGGTGCAGAACGTCGAAGGGAAGTTCATCCGGCAGACGGGCGGTCGCGGTCAGTACGGGCACGTGGTCATCAACATCGCGCCGGCGGAGCCGGGCCAGGGCCTGGTGTTCGAGGACAAGATCGTCGGCGGCGTGATCCCGAAGGAGTACATCGGGCCCATCGAGCAGGGGATCCGGGAAGCCATGGAGTCCGGCGTCCTGGCGGGCTACCCGATGGTGGATGTGCGCATCGAGCTGATCGATGGGTCCTACCACGACGTGGACTCCAGCGAGATGGCGTTCAAGATCGCCGGGTCGATGGCGCTCAAGGAAGGTGCGCGCCGCGCGGACCCGGTGCTGCTCGAGCCGATCATGAACGTCGAGGTCGTCACGCCTGGCGATTACATGGGTGACGTGATGGGCGACCTGTCCAGCCGGCGTGGGAAGATCGGCGGGATGACGCAGCGCGCGGACGCGCAGGTGATCGGTGCGAGCGTGCCGCTCGCGGAGATGTTCGGTTATTCGACGGCGCTTCGGTCGCTCACGCAGGGTCGAGCGGTCTACTCGATGGAGTTCTCGCATTACGAGGAAGTGCCGAAGGCGAAGGCTGAAGAGATCATTGCCAAGGTGCGCGGATAGCAATCGAGATCCGAAGCTCCGGGGGGAGAGACATGGCCAAGGCGAAGTTTGAGCGGACGAAGCCGCACGTGAACGTTGGGACGATTGGGCACGTGGATCATGGGAAGACGACGTTGACGGCGGCGATCACGCGGATTCAGGCGGCGAAGGGTTTGGCGCAGCATATTGGGTACGATCAGATTGACAAGGCGCCTGAGGAGCGTGAGCGTGGGATCACGATTGCGACGTCGCACGTGGAGTACGAGACGGAGAAGCGGCACTACGCGCACGTGGACTGCCCTGGGCACGCGGATTATGTGAAGAACATGATCACGGGTGCGGCGCAGATGGACGGGGCGATTCTGGTGGTGAGTGCTGCGGATGGTCCGATGCCGCAGACGCGCGAGCACATTTTGCTGGCGCGTCAGGTGAACGTGCCGTACATCGTGGTCTTCCTGAACAAGGTGGACATGGTGGACGATCCGGAGCTTCTGGACCTGGTGGAGCTGGAGGTTCGGGAGCTTTTGTCGGAGTATGACTTCCCTGGGGATGAGATTCCGGTGATTCGTGGCAGTGCGTTGAAGGCGCTGGAGAGTGGGGATCCGGAGTCGGAGTGGGGGAAGAAGATCACCGAGCTCATGGATGCGGTGGACTCGTACATTCCGGAGCCGGTGCGTGATACGGACAAGCCGTTCCTGATGCCTGTGGAGGACGTGTTCTCGATCACGGGTCGTGGGACGGTGGCGACGGGCCGTATCGAGCGTGGTCGGATCAAGGTTGGGGATGAGGTGGAGATTGTGGGGCTTGGGGCGTCGAAGAAGACGGTGGTGACGGGTGTGGAGATGTTCCGCAAGCTCCTGGAGGAGGGGGTGGCGGGCGACAACGTGGGGCTGCTGCTGCGCGGTGTTGCGAAGGACGAGGTGGAGCGTGGGATGGTGCTTGCGAAGCCGGGCTCGATCACGCCGCACACGAAGTTCAAGGCCGAGGTGTACGTGCTGACGAGGGAGGAGGGTGGTCGTCACACGCCGTTCTTCCAGGGGTATCGGCCGCAGTTCTACTTCCGGACGACGGACGTGACGGGCACGGTGAAGCTGCCGGAGGGGGTGGAGATGGTGATGCCGGGCGACAACGTGCAGATGGAGATCGAGTTGATCACGCCGATCGCGATGGAGAAGGAGCTGCGCTTCGCCATTCGCGAGGGCGGCCGCACGGTCGGCGCCGGCGTCGTCACCGAAATCCTCGAGTGATCAAGGAAGCTCCGGGGCTATGGCTGGCAAGATCAGAATCAGGCTGAAGGCGTTCGATCACGCGGTGATCGATCAGACGGCCGCGGACATCGTGCGTACGGCGGAGAAGACCGGAGCGCGGGTGAGCGGGCCGATTCCGCTGCCGACGCGGATCCAGCGCTGGACGGTGCTGCGTTCGCCGCACATTGACAAGAAGAGCCGTGAACAGTTCGAGCTGCGGACGCACAAGCGGGTGATCGACATCATCGACTCGCGTCCGCAGACCATCGACGCCCTGACGAAGCTGGACTTGCCGGCTGGCGTGGACGTCGAGATCAAGGTGGACTGAGCGGGGTCTGAAGATGGCGGGTATCATTGGTCGCAAGCTGGGCATGACCCAGATCTTCGACGAGACGGGCGCCGCGGTGCCGGTGACGATCGTGGAAGCCGGGCCGTGTCCGGTGGTACAGGTGAAGACCCCGGAGTCGGACGGGTACTCGGCGATCCAGCTGGGCTATGGAGCTCGGAAGCCGAAGCGGGCGACCCGTCCGGAGCGCGGGCATGCGGTGAAGGCGGGTCTGGACTACGTGCCGGCGATGCTGCGCGAGCTGCGGGTCGACGATCCGGAGAACTATCAGCCGGGTCAGCAGCTCACGGTGGAGCAGTTCGAGGCCGGCGAGCGTGTGAAGGTGATCGGGACCACGAAGGGGCGTGGTTTCCAGGGTGTGATGAAGCGGCACGGGTTCGGTGGTCGTCCGGGCTCGCACGGGCATCCGAAGGCGCGGAACCCGGGTACGCTGGGGCCGGGCACGAACCCCTCGCGCGTGATCAAGGGGAAGAAGCTGCCGGGCCGGATGGGGAACACGCGGCAGACGGTTCGGAACATCCGGGTCGAGCGGGTGGACGGGGAAAAGAACCTGATCTTCCTGCGGGGCGCGGTGCCGGGAGCACGGAACAGTCTGGTCGTGATTCGGAAGAATTAGGGTCCGTGAACGCGGGCGCTATTGGGAGAGTCAGCGATGTACAAGGCACCGGTCTTCACGGCCGAGGGTGAGCGAACGGCGGAGAGGGAGCTCCCTGAGTCCCTCTTCGATGGCACGGTGCACGAGCCGGCGCTCTGGCAGACGGTCAAGGCCTATCTGGCGAACCAGAGGCAGGCGACGGCGGGGACGCGCACCCGTGGGCTGGTATCGGGCGGTAACAAGAAGCCGTGGCGGCAGAAGGGTACCGGCCGGGCGCGGCAGGGTTCTACGCGTGCGCCGCACTGGCGGGGCGGCGGCGTTGTGTTCGGCCCGAAGCCGAATCGGAACTTCCGCCAGGATGTGCCGAAGAAGGTGAAGTGGCTGGCGCGGCGCTCGGCGTACAACGCGCGGGCCGAGGAAGGGAACGTGATCCTGGTGCAGTCGCTGGACTTCGGTGAGCCGAAGACGAAGCGAGTCGTGCGGCTGCTCGAGAATGCCGGTGCCCAGGGGAACGTGTTGGTGCTCACGGACGGATACAAGCCGCTGGTGTACCTCTCGGCGCGCAACATCCCGCAGGTCCAGGTGCTGCCGTTCGGGCAGGAATCGGCGTACGACGTTCTGTGGGCGGATACACTGATCATCGAGGAGTCGGCGCTGGAACGCGCCGCGGAGGTGGCGCATGCGTGATCCTCGCGATGTGGTGATCCGGCCGGTGGTGACTGAGAAGTCGACGGCCATGATCGAGGATCAGGGGGCGTACGCGTTCATCGTGGCGCGGGATGCGAACAAGATCGAGATCCGTCGGGCCATCGAGGCGCTGTTCGGCGTGCGGGTGAAGGACGTGCGGACGATGAACTGCCGCGGCAAGTGGCGCCGGGTCGGCCGGAGCCTGGGCCGCCGCCCCAGTGTGAAGAAGGCGATCGTGAAGCTCGCCGAGGGTGAGCAGATCGACGTGTACGAGGGGGTGTGAGGGAGCCATGGCGGTCAAGAAATACAAGCCGGTAACGCCGGGCACGCGCTTCCGGACGGTGAGCGCCTTCGATGAAATCACGCGGGATGAGCCGGAGCGGTCGCTGACCGAACCGCTGAAGAAGACGGGCGGGCGCAACCACCACGGGCATGTGACGTCGAGGCGCCGGGGCGGTGGTGCGAAGCGGCTCTACCGGCGGATCGACTTCAAGCGGGACAAGTTCGGCGTTCCGGGCCGGGTTGCGGAGATCGAGTACGATCCGAACCGGTCGGCGAACATTGCGCTGATCCACTACATCGACGGGGAGAAGCGCTACATCCTGCACCCGGTCGGTCTGAAGCAGGGCGACACGGTGGTGAGCGGGCCCGGCTCGGACGTGAGGATCGGGAACGCCCTCCCGCTCGCGGAGATTCCGCTGGGCACGGTGGTGCATAACGTGGAGCTCAAGCCCGGGAAGGGCGGGCAGATGGTGCGTTCGGCCGGGGCCGGCGCGCAGGTCGTGGCGAAGGAAGGGGATTACGTGACCTTGCGGCTGCCGTCCAGCGAAGTGCGGATGGTTCGCAAGGAGTGCCTGGCCACGATCGGGCAGGTCGGGAATCTGGACCACGAGCTCCGGAGCGTCGGGAAGGCCGGTGCGAATCGCTGGCGGGGCCGTCGGCCGAAGGTGCGCGGCGTTGCGATGAACCCGATCGACCACCCGCTGGGTGGCGGTGAAGGGCGCACGTCCGGCGGTCGGCCGCCCGTGTCGCCGTGGGGTAAGCCGGAAGGCAAGAAGACGCGGCGCCGGAACAAGGAATCGAACAAGTACATCGTCCGGGGTCGCCGCCGGGGTAAGGCGACGTCGTAACGGACCGGAAACGGCAGGAGACTGGGCAAGCCCATGGCGCGATCGATCAAGAAGGGACCGTACATTGACGCGCGGCTCCTGGAGAAGATCCAGGCGATGAATGCGCGCGGCGAGAAGCGCGTCATCAAGACGTGGGCACGCGCCTCGACGATCTCGCCGGAATTCGTCGGGCATACGCTGGCGGTCCACAACGGCAACAAGTTCATCCCGGTGTACATCACCGAGAACATGGTGGGTCACAAGCTGGGCGAGTTCGCGCCGACGCGCCTGTTCCGCGGGCACGGAGGCAAGCTCGCCGACAAGCGTTCACGAGCGGGGAAGTAGGGAGGCCATGGAAGCCCGAGCCGTCAGCCGGTATATCCGGCAGAGCCCGCGCAAGATGCGCCTCGTGATCGATCTGATTCGGGGTCGGAGCGTCGGTGAGGCGTACGCGATCCTGAGGCATTCGAAGAAGCGGGCTGCGGACGCGATCGACAAGACGCTGCGCTCCGCGGTGGCGAACGCCCGCAACAAGGCCGAGGAGGCGGGTGAGCTCGTCGATGTGGACGAGCTGTACGTGAAGGAGGCCTACGTCAACGAGGGCCCGCGGCTGAAGCGGTGGCGTGCGGCTGCGATGGGGCGGGCTGCGCCGATCCGTCGGCCGACGAGCCATGTGGTTGTCGTAGTGGGCACGGAGAGGCCCGGGGTCCGGGGCCAGGGGCGTAAGGAGTAAGCATGGGACAGAAGACGCATCCGCGTGGGTTCAGGCTCGGCATCATCAAGCCGTGGAAGTCCCGCTGGTACGCGGAACGGAACTTCGGGGCGCTCCTGGCTGAGGACGAGACGATCCGGCGGTACCTGCAGAAGCGGCTCGGTCACGCTGCGGTGTCGGAGATCGAGATCGAGCGCAAGCCGCAGAAGATCGTGGTGACGGTGCACACGGCGAGGCCGGGGGTGGTCATCGGGAAGCGGGGCGCGGAGGTGGACAAGCTCCGGGATGAGCTCGCCCATCTGACGAAGAGCGAGGTCTCGATCAACGTCGAAGAGGTGAAGCGGCCGGAGCTGGATGCGCAGCTCGTGGCGGACAGCGTGGCGCACCAGCTCACGCAGCGGGTCTCGTTCCGGCGGGCCATGAAGCGTGCCGTGCAGGCAGCGATGCGGGCCGGGGCGGAGGGCATCAAGATCCAGACGAGCGGACGGCTGGGCGGCGCGGAGATCGCGCGGGCCGAGGGGTATCTCGAGGGGCGGGTTCCGCTGCACACCCTTCGGGCGGACATTGATTACGCCCAGGCGACCGCCAAGACGACGTACGGCACGATCGGGGTCAAGGTCTGGATCTTCAAGGGCGAAGTGATCGAGGAGCGTGGCGGCCGCACGTACTCGACGGGCGCGTGACGAGGACGATCGAAGATGCTAGCGCCGAAGCGAATCAAGTATCGCAAGCAGCAGAAGGGCCGGATGCGCGGCACGGCCTACCGTGGGAACACGGTGGCGTTCGGGGAGTTCGGCCTGCAGTCGCTGGAGCCGGGATGGATCACGAACCGGCAGATCGAGGCCGCGCGTGTGGCGATGACCCGCCACATCAGGCGCGGCGGCAAGGTCTGGATCCGGATCTTCCCCGACAAGCCGATCACGAAGAAGCCGGCTGAGACCCGCATGGGGAAGGGGAAGGGGAATCCCGAGTACTGGGTTGCGGTGGTGAAGCCGGGTCGGGTGATGTTCGAGCTCGAGGGGGTGGCCGAACCGGTCGCGCGCCGTGCGTTCGAGCTGGCCGCCGCGAAGCTTCCGGTCAAGTGCCGTGTCGTGGTGCGTGAGACCGTGGCCGAAGGAGGTAGCGCATGAACGCGGCGGAGATCAGGGAGCTGACGGACGAAGAGATCCAGCAGCGGATCGCGGAGGCGCGGGAGGAGCTGTTCCGGTTGCGGTTTCGGTCCGCGACGCAGCAGCTCGAGAATCCGGCATTGATCCGGAAGCTCCGTCGTGATGTGGCGCGGATGAAGACGATCCTGAACGAGCGGAAGCGGGCGAAGGCCAATGGCTGATATGACGACGGAGAACACGAGGGGCCGCCGGAAGGTGCGTATCGGCACCGTGGTCAGCGACAAGATGAACAAGACGGTGGTCGTGGCCGTGGAGCGGCGGGTCTCGCATCCGCTGTACTCGAAGCAGGTGGTTCGTACGAAGAAGTACCACGCGCACGACGAGGAGAACTCGGCGCGTGTGGGCGACGTTGTCCGGATCATGGAGACGCGGCCGCTGTCGAAGCTGAAGCGGTGGCGCGTGGTCGAGATCATAGAGCGGGCGAAGTGAGGCGGCGATGATTCAGCAGGAATCGATGGTCAAGATCGCCGACAATTCCGGCGCCAAGCGCGCGAAGTGCATTCGGGTGCTGGGCGGTTCGAAGCGGCGCTACGCGCGTGTCGGTGACGTCATCGTCGTCGCGATCAAGGACGCGCTCCCGAACGGCACGGTGAAGAAGGGGGACGTGGCGAAGGCGGTCGTGGTGCGGACGTCGAAGGAGATGCGTCGCAGGGATGGGTCGTACATCCGGTTCGACGACAACGCGGCGGTCATCATCAACGATGCAGGGGAGCCTCGGGCGACGCGTATTTTCGGCCCGGTAGGCCGGGAGCTGCGCGAGAAGCGGTTCATGAAGATCGTCTCTCTCGCGCCGGAGGTGATCTGAGATGGCCCGGAGGACGATCGGAGGCCGCGGACAGCGGCCGAAGGGCGAGGAGTCGCGCAAGCACCGGAAGATGCACGTCCGGCGCGGTGACCGTGTGCGGGTCATGCGGGGCAACGACGCCGGGAAGGAAGGCACGGTGCTGCGGGTGATTCCGAAGGAGAACCGCGTCGTCGTCGAGGGCGTGAATCTCCGGAAGCGTCACATGCGGCCCACCACGGAGAATCCGGAGGGTGGGATCGTGACGTTCGAGGCACCGATCCATGCGTCGAACGTGATGCTGATTGACCCGTCGACTGGAGAGCCGACCCGGGTTCGGACGCGGATCGGCAAGGATGGAACCAAGGAGCGGATTTCGGTTCGGAGCGGCAATCCGATACCGAAGGCGAGCGCATAGCATATGATCACCCAGGCGAAGCCCAGGCTTCAGAAGCACTACGAGCAGAGGGTACGTCCGCGGCTGATGGAGGAGTTCGGCTACCGGAACCCGTACGAGGTGCCGCGATTGGTGAAGATCGTGGTCAACGTGGGTCTGGGCGAAGCGCCGAAGAACCCGAAGCTACTCGATTCGGTCGTGGAGGAGCTCGGCCTGATCACCGGGCAGCGGCCGGTGGTCACGCGGGCACGGAAGTCGATCTCGAACTTCGCGTTGCGCGCGGGGATGCCGGTGGGGGCGATGGTCACGCTGCGGCGGCATCGGATGTACGAGTTCCTCGACCGGCTGGTGAACATCGCGATTCCGCGGATCCGGGATTTCCGTGGTCTGCCGACGCGGTCGTTCGACGGACGGGGGAACTACTCGCTCGGGATCAAGGAGCAGATGGTTTTCCCGGAGATCGACTACGATCGCGTCCAGAAGATCCACGGGATGGACATCGTCATCGTCACGTCGACGGACAAGGACGATGAGGCGATGGCGCTGCTGCGGGAGATGGGCCTGCCGTTCCGCGGGATGACGCCTGTAGTGGTCGACGGTTCGGGTCTGGAAGACTAATCCGAGGCATAGCCCCGGTCCACGACGAGAGGGACATGGCGAGGAAAGCGCTGATCGAGAAGTCGAAGCGGAAGCCGAAGTTTGCGGTGCGGCAGCGGAACCGCTGCACGCGGTGTGGGCGTCCGCGGGGGTTCCTGCGGAAGTTCGGGATATGCCGGATTTGCTTCCGGGAGATGGCCCTGAGGGGGGAGATCCCCGGCGTTCGCAAGGCGAGCTGGTGATGTCGGGTCCTGCGCGGCGGGAACGGCGCGCGGGGCCGGTGCGGTAGGCACCGAATCGATTCCTACAAGTCCGGCGGGGAGCCGGATACTATAGGAGACGCAGAAGCGATGATGACCGATCCGATCGCCGACATGTTGACGCGGCTGCGCAATGCGGGTCATGCGCGGCATCGTCGGGTCGACATGCCGGTGTCGAAGATGAAGACCGAGATTGCCCGGATCCTCAAGGAGAATCACTTCATCCACGATTACAAGCACCTCGACGACGGGCGTCACGGGGTGCTCCGCATCTACCTGAAGTATTACAACGGGCGTCCGGTGATCCGGAATCTGGAGCGTGTATCGCGGCCTGGCCGGCGAATCTACGCGGGGGCGAAGACGCTGCCGCGGGTACGCAACGGGCTGGGGATCGCCATTGTGTCGACGTCGCAGGGCCTGATGACGGACCGGGAGGCCCGGGCGCGGAACATTGGCGGCGAAGTGGTGGCCCTGGTCTGGTAAGCGGGAGGAACGATGTCGCGCATTGGGAAGCAGCCGATCCCGATTCCGGCCGGGGTGACGGTCACGGTCGACGGGGCGACGGTACGGGTGAAGGGTCCGAAGGGCGAGTTGCAGCGGACCTTCCGTCCGGAGGTCTCGATCCGGGTGGACGACGGGCGGATCGTGGTGGAGCGGCAGTCTGACGCGAAGACGCACCGGGCGTTCCACGGTCTGACGCGGGCGTTGCTCGCGAACATGGTGCACGGCACGGTCGAGGGCTTCCGGAAGACGCTGGAGCTGGTCGGGGTCGGGTACCGGGCGGAGAAGAAGGGGAACGTGCTGGTGCTGAACGTGGGTTATTCGCACCCGGTGGAGTATCCGGAACCCGAGGGTATCACGATCACGACGCCGAGTCCTACGGTGATCGTGATCGAGGGTATGGACAAGGAACGGGTCGGGCAGACGGCCGCGGAGATTCGGGCGGTGCGTCCGCCGGAGCCGTACAAGGGCAAGGGGATCCGGTATCAGGGTGAACAGGTCCGGCGGAAGGCCGGCAAGGCGGGCTCGAAGTAGTCGCGGGGGATCTGAGCGATGGCGATCATAAAGAATGCAGAGGAGCGGCGGGTGCGCCGTGCGCGGCGGCACCGTCGGGTGCGGAAGAAGATCGCAGGTCATCCGGGTCGTCCGCGGCTGGTGGTGTTCCGCTCGCTGAAGCACATTCAGGGGCACCTCGTCGACGATGTGAGCGGGAAGGTCCTGGTCGGTGTTTCGACGCAGGCGCCGGAGCTGAAGGCGCTGCGGGAGAACCCGGAGACGACGAAGACGGATCTGAGCCGCGAGGCCGGGAAGCTGCTGGCGGAGCGGGCGAAGGCGATCGGGGTGCAGCGGGTCGTGTTCGATCGCGGCGGTTATCTCTATCATGGGCGTGTCGCCGCGTTTGCCGAAGGCGCGCGCGCCGGCGGACTCGAGTTCTAGGGCTACGCCTGGAGGGGCGAGGAGAAGTAACGCATGGCGAGAGAGCAGCGAGGCGGCGCGAGCGGCCGTCGTCCCCGGCCGGATGCGGAGCTGGTCGAGAACGTGGTGTTCGTGAACCGCGTGGCGAAGGTCGTGAAGGGCGGACGCCGGTTCTCGTTCACTGCGCTGGTGGCGGTCGGGGATCGGGACGGGCACGTCGGGATCGCGCTGGGGAAGGCGAACGAGGTATCGGAGGCGATCCGGAAGGGCCTCGAGCAGGCGCGGCGCGAGATGATCGAGGTGCCGCTGATCGATGGCACGATCCCCCACGAGGTGCTGGGGCACCATGGTGCCGGTCGCGTACTGCTGAAGCCGGCGCGTCCGGGTACGGGCGTGATCGCCGGTGGGCCGGTGCGCGCGGTGCTCGAGGCGGCCGGGATCACGGACGTGCTGACGAAGAGCCTTGGCTCGAACAACCCGATCAACATGGTGCGGGCCACGATGGCCGGGCTCAAGGAGCTGGTGACTCCGGAGCAGGTTGCGGCCGAGCGAGGGATCTCGGTGGAAGAACTGGGGGTACGCCGTGGCTAAGAAGGAAGTGAGAACGGAGTCGGCGGGGCTGCTGCGGATCACGCAGGTCCGGAGCGGCATTGGCCGGATGTCCAAGCACCGTGCGACCCTTCGGGCGCTGGGGCTGAGGGGGCACCAGCGTTCGGTCGTGCAGAAAGATACTCCGGCCATCCGTGGGATGATCTTCCAGGTCCAGCATCTGGTCGAGGTCGAGGAGCTGGGCGGAGGCGAGGCGTAATGACGAAGCTGAGCAACCTCCGTCGCCCGGAGGGCGCCCACCGGGCCGCGAAGCGGGTGGGCCGTGGTCCGGGGTCGGGGATCGGGAAGACGAGCGGGCGGGGGCACAAGGGTCACAAGGCCCGCTCGGGCGGAAACACGCCGCGTGGCTTCGAGGGCGGCCAGATGCCCTTGCAGCGGCGCATTCCGAAGCGTGGGTTCAACAACTACCGGTTCAGGAAGGTCTACGAGATCGTGAACCTCCGGGACCTGGATCGGGTCGAAGAGGAGACGATCACGGCGGAGGTGCTGCACGCGTACCGGCTGATCGACCTGGGCACGGGCCGGCCGGTCAAGGTGCTCGGGGACGGCAAGATCCGGCGGAAGGTCGTTGTCCGGGTGCATGCGGTGAGCGCTTCGGCCCGGAGCAAGATCGAGGCGGCTGGCGGGTCCGTAGAATTGTTGGAGAGCTGAATTCATGGCCAACCCGATCCCCAACCTGTTCAAAGTCCCTGAGCTGAAGGAGAAGATCCTCTTCACGCTCATGATCCTGCTCATCTACCGGGTGGGGGCGCACATCGCCGTGCCCGGGCTGGACGTGAGCGGGCTGCAGGAAGAGTTCAGGGCTTTGCAGGGGACGTTGTTCGGCGTCTACGACATGTTCGTGGGCGGCGCGCTCTCCCGGGCCACGATCTTCGCGCTGGGGATCATGCCGTACATTTCCGCGAGCATCATGTTCCAGCTGCTCGCGGCGGTGATCCCGACGATCGAGAAGCTCCAGCGCGAAGGGGAAGAGGGTCGCAAGAAGATCACGCAATGGACGCGCTACGCCACGGTCGGGCTGGCGTTCATCCAGGCGTACGGCTACGCCGTCTTCCTGCAGAGCATCCAGGGGGCTGTGCTCTCGCCTGGCTTCGGGTTCCTGTTCACGACCGCGCTGGTGCTCACCATGGGCGCCGTGCTGGTGATGTGGTTCGGTGAGCAGATCACGGAGCGCGGCGTGGGCAACGGGATGTCGCTCCTGATCTTCTTCTCGATCATCGAGGGCTTCCCGGCGGCGATCGCGCGGACGTGGGAGTCGCTGGTCGCGGGCGTGATCGGGCCGGTCTCGCTGATCGTGCTGCTGGCCGTGATGGTCGGCGTGGTGGCGGGCGTGGTGGCCATGACCATGGCGGCGCGGAAGATCCCGGTGCAGATCCCGCGGAAGGTGATGGGGCGCGGCCGGATCCGCGAAGGGCAGAAGAGCTTCATCCCGCTGCGGATCAACTCGGCCGGCGTGATGCCGATCATCTTCGCCCAGTCGATCATCATCGTTCCCGGGACGATCGCGGCGTTCAGCAACGTCGGGTTCATCCGGGCGGTGTCGGATCTGTTCCAGCCGAACAACTGGCTGTACTACCTGACGTACGCCGTCCTGATCGTCTTCTTCACGTACTTCTACACGGCGATCATCTTCAACCCGGTCGACCTGGCGGAGAACCTGAAGAAGCAGGGCGCGTTCATTCCGGGCGTGAAGCCGGGTGCGCGCACCGCGGAGTACATCGACTGGGTGCTGAGCCGGATCACGCTTCCGGGCTCGATCTATCTGGCGGTGATCGCGCTGCTGCCATTCTGGATCTTCGACATTTTCAACATCCAGACCTTCTTCTTCGGCGGGACCTCGCTGCTGATCGTGGTCGGCGTGGCGCTGGACACGGTGCAGCAGATGCAGCAGCACATGCTGCTCCGGCATTACGAAGGGTTCATGAAGAAGGGGCGGGTCCGGTTCCGGGGCCGGCAGCGGTACATGTGAGGTCGGGCTGTACGGGATTCTCAGCGGTGCGAGGCGCGGGCCGGGGCGCGGAGTCTCGACTCCGGCCCCGGTTCGGGCTGTGAGGCACCGGGCGAGGTGGAGGCAAGCGGACGGATGAACCTGATTCTGCTTGGGGCTCCCGGGGCCGGGAAGGGAACCCAGGGGGCGCTGCTTTCCGAGCAGTACGGGATTCCCCGGATCGCCACGGGCGACCTGCTCCGGGACGCGGTCCGGCGGGGGACGCCGCTCGGGCTCGCGGCGAAGGCGTACATGGATGCGGGCGAGCTCGTGCCGGATGCGATCATCCTGGATCTGGCCCGGGAGGCGATCGCCGCGGGCGGCGGTTCGGCTGGCGAGCGCGGGCAGGGCTTCATCCTGGATGGGTTCCCGCGCACGGTGGAACAGGCGCGGGCGCTCGACGAGATGCTGGCGGAAATGGGGCTGCCGCTGGACGCGGTCGTGGTTATCGACGTGCCGGCCGATGTGCTGGTGAAGCGGCTCAGCGGCCGGCGGCTGTGTCCGAACTGCGGCGCGGTCTACAACGTGTACTTCGAGCCGCCGCGGGAAGCGGGGGTGTGCGACGCGTGTGGTAGCGCGCTCGTGGAGCGGGCGGACGACGACGCGGCCACCGTGCGACGTCGCCTCGAGGTGTACCAGCAGCAGACCGCGCCGGTGATCGCGTATTACGAGGGGAGCGACACGCCGGTGCACTACGTGGATGGGAACGGCACCGTGGAGCAGGTGAACCTCGCCGTCCGGAAGGCGCTCGAGTCGTGATCCACCTGCGCACCCGTGCCGAGATCGACGCCATCGAGCAGGCCGGGCGGATCCTCGCCGCGTTCTTCGTGGAGCTCCCTGCCCATGTCCGGCCGGGGATGTCGACGGCCGAGCTGGACGAATTCGCCGAGGAGTTCATCCGGAGCCACCCGGGCGCGGAGCCGGCGTTCAAGGGACTCTACGGGTTTCCGGCGTCCGCGTGCGTGTCCGTGAACGACGAGGTCGTCCACGGCATACCCAGTCCGCGCCGCTTCCTCCGGGAGGGTGACATCGTGAGCGTGGATGTGGGCGTGCGCCTCGACGGGTGGTACGCCGACGCCGCGCGGACGCTTCCGGTGGGGACCATCGACGCGGAGGCCCAGCGGCTCCTGGAGGTCACGAAGCTGGCGCTGGAGCGGGGCATAGAAAAGGCGCGGCCCGGGAACCGGCTCGGGGACATTGGCCACGCGATCTACGAGACGGCGACTGCGGCGGGCTACAGCGTCGTGCGTGAGCTGGTGGGGCACGGGATCGGCCGGGAGCCGCACGAGGAGCCGCAGGTTCCGAATTTCGGCCGGCCGGGCCGGGGGCTGCGACTCCTGCCGGGGATGGTGCTGGCCATAGAGCCCATGATCAACGAGGGCTCGAGCGAAGTCCGTACGTTGAAGGACCGCTGGACCGTTGCCACCGTGGATGGTCGGCGGAGCGCGCATTTCGAGCACACGGTCGCGATCGTGGAGGACGGCGTCCGGGTGCTCACCAGGTGATGGATCGAGGGAGACACGGCCGGGTGCGGGTTGGACGAGGGTGGTACGACCTTGATCTGGCTTGCGATGCCTGGTATATTAAATAGCTGTCCGAGAAACCGGGGTAACAGGCTATGAAGGTACGAAGCAGCGTGAAGCCGATCTGTGAGCATTGCAAGGTGATCCGACGCCGGGGGGTCGTGCGGGTCATCTGCAAGAAGAACCCGCGTCACAAGCAGCGGCAGGGGTAAGGGCATGGCGCGTATCGCAGGTGTGGATCTACCGCGGAACAAGCGAGTAGAGGTAGCGCTCACGTACATTTACGGGATCGGCCACACGACGGCGCAGAAGATACTGGAGCAGACGGGTGTCCAGTCGTCGCGTCGGGTGCACGAGCTGACGGATGACGAGGTGAACCGGCTGCGTCGGGTCATCGAGAACCAGTACAAGGTGGAGGGCGCGCTTCGTACCGAGGTCTCGATGAACATCAAGCGGCTGATGGACATCGGCTGCTACCGGGGTCTGCGGCATCGCCGTGGGCTGCCGGTGAGGGGGCAGAGGACGCACACGAACGCGCGGACGCACAAGGGTCCGCGGCGGGCGATTGCGGGGAAGAAGAAGCCGCCGAAGAAGTAGTCTCGGGATCGTGGTCCAGGCTAGGGCCGTCGTGTGAGGCACGGCGGGCGGGACCGAGGCTCGAACGAGGCACGGAGCGGGAATGGCGAATCCGAAGAAAGGCTCGCGGCCGAAGCGCACGCGGAAGCAGGTTGACGCTGAGGGCGTCGCGCACATCAAGGCGACGTTCAACAACACGCTGGTGACCATCACGGACCTGGCGGGGAACGTGGTGGTGTGGGGTAGCGCCGGGAAGGCGGGTTTCAAGGGCTCGAAGAAGTCCACGCCGTTCGCGGCGACGGTGGCTGCCGAGCAGGTTGCGCGGGAGGCGGTCAATCTCGGGATGAAGCGGGTCCACGTGCGGGTGCAGGGGCCGGGGAGCGGGCGCGAGTCGGCGATCCAGGCGCTTGCGAGTGCGGGGTTGCAGATCCGCTCGATCCGGGATGTGACGCCGATTCCGCACAATGGTTGCCGGCCGCCGAAGAAGCGGCGGGTCTGATTCTGGTGGAGGCGACGTAAACCGCCACGACCGTCGGGCGGGAGGAAGTCGCGGCAGTCTGGACGACGGGAAGACAGGAGAAGACGGTACGCATGGGTCGTTATACGGGACCGGTCTGCAGGCTCTGTCGCCGTGAGGGGCAGAAGCTGTTCCTCAAGGGGACGAAGTGTTACACGGAGAAGTGCCCCATTGAGCGGCGGAACTATGCGCCGGGCCAGCATGGTGTGGCGCAGGCGCGGCGGCGGAAGGTATCGGATTACGCGCAGCAGCTCCGCGAGAAGCAGAAGGTCAAGCGGATTTACGGGGTCTCGGAGCGTTACTTCCGGACGCTGTTCGATCGGGCGGCGAAGCAGTCGGGGGTGACGGGCGAGAACCTGCTGGTGATGTTGGAGACGCGGCTGGACAATATTGTGTACCGGCTCGGTTTCGCGTCGAGCCGGAAGCAGGCGCGTCAGCTCGTGCAGCACCGGCACGTCGAGGTGAATGGCCGGATCGTGGACATTCCGAGCTACCAGGTGCGGCCTGGGGATGAGATCCGAATCAAGGCCGGATCGAAGGATCTGTTGCCGGTGCAGGCGTCGCTGGAATCGAAGAGTCGGCCGCCGATGGTGAACTGGTTGGCGGTCGATGAGGGTACGCGTACGGGTCGGGTGCTGGAGCGGCCGAGCCGTGCGGACATCCCGCTGGCGGTCCAGGAGCAGCTCATCGTGGAGCTGTACTCCAAGTAAGGCGGGCTGCCCGGGAGCTGGCGAGGCGATACGGGTCGAGGCGAATTCGAAGACGACCAGCCGGCCGGAGGCCGGGGAGGTAGGCCGTGGAGCTAGATCTCACGGGATTGGTGTTGCCGCAGCGGGTAGAGGTGGCCCGTCGGTCGGAGGACGGCCGGACGGCGCAGTTCGTCATCTCGCCGCTCGAGCGTGGGTTCGGGCAGACGTTGGGCAACACGGTACGCCGGGTCCTTCTCTCGTCGCTGCCCGGGGCGGCGGTCTGGGCGTTCCGGATGGACGGTGTCCTCCATGAGCACCAGACGGTTCCGGGGGTGGTGGAGGACGTGCACCAGATCATCCAGAATCTGAAGATGCTGGTGCTGGTGCTGGATGGGGACCAGGACCAGGCGGAGCTGGAGCTCCGGGTCACGAAGGCGGGGCCGGTGACGGCGCGCGCGATCGAGAAGACGGGCGCGGTGCGGATCGTGAACCCGGATCATCATCTGTTCACGCTGCAGGACGATCGGGAGATGAACATGGTCCTGTACGTGAACCGTGGGCGCGGCTTCGTCATGGCCGACCAGCACCCGTTGACGAAGGGTGCGCCGCATGACCTGGTGCGCATCGACTCGATCTACAACCCGGTGTTGCGGGCGAACTTCACGGTGGAAGACACGCGGGTTGGCGACCGGACGGACTTCGATCGGCTGACGCTGCTGGTGGAGACGAACGGCAGCATCCAGCCGGAAGATGCGCTGGCGTATGCGGCGGAGCTGGCGCGCAAGCACCTGGAGTACATGCTGCGGTTCGGCGAGACGGCGGAGCCGCAGCCGCCCGTGCCGGGTGCGGTGCGCGTGCCGGTGCCGCTGCGGGAGCTGTTCCGCCGGCCGATCGAGGAGCTGGCGGAGCTGTCGGTCCGGTCGGTCAATTCTCTGAAGAAGGAGAACATCATCACGCTCGGCGACCTGGTGAAGCGCACCGAGGAGCAGATGTTGAGCATCGAGAACTTCGGTGTGAAGTCGCTGGAGGAGATTCGCCAGTTCCTCGAGGATCACAATCTCCACTTCGGGATGAAGCTGGAGGAAGGGGAAGATGGCGAGCTGTATCTCCTGGACGAATCGAGCGCCGGGGGTGAAGGGGACGCCGAGGTGGCGAAAGCGGCCGACGAGGAGCAGGCGTAAATGAGGCACCGGAAGAAGGGGCGGCATTTTTCGCGGACCGCCGAGCATCGGGAGTCGATGCTGCGGAATCTCGCGACTTCGTTGATCCTGCATGGGCGGATCGAGACGACGGTTGCGAAGGCGAAGGAGTTGCGGAGGTACGCGGAACCGCTTATAACAAAGGCGAAGCGTGGCGATCTGCATTCGCGCCGGCTCGTGGCGCGGAAGATCCAGGATCGTACTGCGCTGGCGAAGCTGTTCAACGAGCTGGGTCCGCGGTACGCGGAACGGCCGGGCGGCTATACCCGCGTACTGCAGTTGGGCCATCGCGCCGGTGATGCCGCCGATGTAGCGATCATCGAACTCGTCGAGTAACTGCCATGGCAAAGACGGAAGCGGGGCGGAGCGCGCCCGGGAGCCTGTACACGAAGCTGTGGATGTTTGCGGCCATCGTAGTGGTGGCTGCGTTCATGGTGTGGCTGGCGGTTACGAGCGAGCCGAGCACGGTCGCGATGGTCGAGACGACCACTGAAGAGACGACCGAGTCGGCGGGCGCGTCGGTCACTGCCGAGGAGTTCGAAGCGAACGTAGCGCAGTACGTTGGCCAGACCGTGAACCTGAGTGGACTGCGTGTTGCGGGCCGGGTCGGGGAGCAGGCGTTCTGGGTGGAGCTTCCGTCTGGCAGTCCGTATCTGGTGAAGATGAGCGATGCCCTTGTGGCGGAGGGGTTCGCGGTCCAGTCCGGCGATCCGGTGGATGTGCTCGGGCGGGTGCATCAGATGACGGATTCGGTGGTGGCTGCCTGGGAGGCGTCGGGCGCGATCCAGGGTGAGGGGCAGAAGGCGGAAGTGTTGTTTGCGACGACGTTCCTGGAGGCGATCCGGGCGCGGGTCGGGGGGAGCACTCCCGCGTCGGAGTGACGCATAGCCGGTCGCGGCCCCGGGTTCCGTCATGGGGTGCGAGCCGGTGCGGGGGCGCGAGCGAACTGGAGATCGAAGCGAGAGGGGAGTCATGGCTCGCACGTGTTATGTTTGCGGGAAGGGCCCAGGCGTGGGCAACAACGTGAGCCACGCGAACAACAAGACCCGTCGGCGGTGGCTGCCGAATCTGAAGCGGGTCCACGTGGTCACGGACAACGGCACGCGGAAGCACGTCCGGGTGTGCACACGGTGCATATCGGCCGGCAAGATTCGGAAGGCCGTTTGAGGCGAGTCGTACGGATGAGACCGGCGTGGCGGCGCCCGGCACCGGGATGAGGTGCCTGGCGCCGCTTTCACATTTCGATGGGTTGGGGTCGGGCTTCGCAAGGGGGAGTTCGTTGTCGAGGAGGCAAGGGAGCTTGGGCGTCGTCTATGTTGTGGGTGCCGGTCCGGGAGATTCCGGGCTCCTGACGCTTCGGGCCGCGCGCCTCCTTGCGAATGCGGACGTGGTGGTATGCGACGAGGCGGTCGGGGATGGGATCCGGGGGTTGATCGGTTTCGGGGCGGAGGTGGTACCGGTCGGTGGGGGTGGGCAGCGGTGTGAAGCGGGCCGGGCAGGGACGGTGCAGGTGCTTGCGGAGGCGGCGGCGCGGGCGGAGACGGTCGTCCGGCTGATCGCTGGCGATCCGTACGTGTTCTCCGAAGGCGCGTGGGAGGCCCGGGCGCTCAGGGCGCGGGGGGTGCCGTGCGAGCTGGTGCCCGGGGTGACGGCAGCGATCGCGGCGCCGGTGTTGGCAGGTTTTCCCATCACGGCCGGCGAATCGGCGGACACCGTGGTGCTCACGCGTCCGGATCCCGGCGCGGTCGGAGGAACTTCTGCCCGGACGTGGGAAGTGTCAGCGATCGGTACGGGTACCCTGCTGATCGAGTCCCACACGATGGCGCTGGCCACGGTGGTGGAGCGACTCGTGAGGGAGGGGTGGGCGCCGGATACGGAGCTCTGTGTGATCGAACGACCGGGCGCGTCGGGCCAGCGTGCGCTCGTGAGCCGGCTGATGGATGTGGTGGCGGAGGTGGAGCGGCGCGGCTGGTACGGCCCGGTACTCGTAATGGTCGGCGAGACGGTGGAGCGCGGGCCGGTGGGCGATGCCGGAGAGCGGCGGCCGCTGCAAGGACTTCGGATCGTGGTGACCCGGACGCGGGCCCAGGCTGCAGAACTGGTGGAAGCGTTGGAGGCGCTGGGCGCCGAGGTGGTCATCTTTCCGACGATTCGCATCGAGGATCCCGCGGACCCCGAGCCGCTACTGGCCGCGGCGCGATCGCTCGAGTCCTACGACTGGGTGGTCTTCACGTCGGCGAACGGCGTCGAGCGGTTCTGGCGGGCGCTGGAATCCGTCGGGCGCGATGCGCGGGCGTTCGGGAACGCGCGGGTCGCGTGCGTCGGACCCGCCACGGCGGCGGCCCTTGCGGGGTGCGGGATTCGGGCGGATGTGGTCCCTTCGACGCACGTAGCGGAGGGCGTGCTCGAAGCGATGCTCAAAGCTGCGGACGTGCGGGGCGCGCGGATCCTGCTGGCCCGTGCAGCGGGTGCGAGAGCGGTGTTGCCGGATGAGTTGCGCGCGAGGGGCGCGCATGTCGATGATGTGGTCGCGTACCGGACCGTTCCGGAAGCACACGGGGCCGGGGTCATGCGGAGTCGGGTCATTCAGGGGGAAGTGGACGTCATCACGTTCACGTCGTCCTCGACGGTGGAGGGGTGGGTCCAGAGCGTCGGTGCCGAAACCGGGGGCGCGATCGTGGCGACCATCGGTCCGATCACATCGGAGACAGCCCGGACATGCGGGCTCCCTGTTCAGGTCGAGGCGAATCCCCACACGATTCCGGGTCTGGTCCAGGGATTGGCAGCATACTTTGGCGCGGGGCATGGCCGCGCCGCAGGGATATGGCGCCGGAGCCAGGGCGTGTTGTAGGCGTTTCCGGCAAGGGCATGGAAGGCGCAAGCACGTTGGAACCAATCGATGGGAGACAGACGATGATCGCAGAGGCATCCGATGCGAAGAAGGCGCTCCGGGAACGCATCGATTCGGGACGCGCGGTCTGCGGCGTAGTGGGTCTCGGGTACGTTGGGCTACCGCTGGCCGTCGAGCTCGCGCGGGGTGCACAGCGCGTTCTCGGTTTCGAGGTGTCGGCTGCGGTGGCGCAGACGGTGAACTCGGGGCGGTCGCACATCCAGGACGTGTCCGACGACGTCGTTGCCGAGCTCGTTGCGGATGGTCGGATGGAGGCGACGCTCGACATGGATCGCCTTGCCGAATGCGATGCGATTTCGATTTGCGTGCCTACACCGCTCTCCAAGACGCGGGACCCGGATGTGAGCTACGTGGTGGCCGCGACGGAGGCCGTGGCCCGTGTGCTGCGCCCCGGTCAGTTGATCATCCTGGAGTCGACGACGTACCCCGGCACCACCCGCGAGCTGATGCTGCCGAAGCTGGAGGCGCGGGGGCTGAAGGTGGGACGGGATTTCTTCCTCTGCTTCAGCCCGGAGCGGGTCGATCCGGGGAACACGGTGTGGGGGATCCGGGAGACGCCGAAGGTGATCGGCGGGATCACGGAGGCCTGCGTCGAGATGGGCGCCGCATTGTATTCGCGGGTCATCCAGAAGGTCGTGCCGGTCAGCTCGACGGAAGTGGCGGAGCTGACGAAGCTGCTGGAGAACACGTTCCGCGCGGTCAACATTGCGCTGGTGAACGAAATGGCGCAGGTCGCGGATCGGCTCGGCGTGGACGTGTGGGAGGCGATCGAGGCCGCGGCGACGAAGCCCTTCGGCTTCATGAAGTTCGTGCCCGGCCCGGGGATCGGCGGTCACTGCATCCCGCTGGATCCGCATTACCTCGCCTGGAAGATGAAGACGCTGAACTACAAGACGCGGTTCATCGAGTTGGCGGGCGAGGTCAACGCCGAGATGCCGCACTACGTCGTAACGAAGGTGCAGGATGCGTTGAACCGGGTGAAGAAGGCGGTGCACGGCAGCCAGATCCTCGTGCTCGGGGTCGCGTACAAGAAGGATGTGGACGACATCCGCGAGAGCCCGGCGCTGGACGTCATGCGGCTGCTGGAGGAGAAGGGCGCGGTCGTGCGCTACCACGATCCGTTCGTGCACGAGATTCGGGAGGAAGGGATGGCCCGGACGAGCGTGCCGCTCACGGAGGAAGAGCTCCGCGCGTCCGATTGCGTCGTGATCACGACCGACCACAGCAACGTGGACTACGGCTTCGTCGTGGCGCACGCCCCGCTGGTCGTGGACACGCGAAATGCCACCCGCGGCCACGCGCGGGAGAATGTGGTCGGCCTGAGCGGCCCGGCGTGGGCCCCGGGGAACGCGACAGCCCCGCCCCTGGCCCTAGCCGGAAACTGAGCCAGTCGGAGCCCCGAGCCGAGATCGGGGCTCCTTATTTTTTGTCCCGTCGGAACTCGCGATAGGCGCGGCGGAACTCCATGAGGGGGTCCCGGGCGTCCGACGGCGCCGACCTGGTGGGATCGGACGGGGCCGCGGCAATGGGGGACCGGAGTCCATGGGCGTTGGACGGTGCCCCAAAGGCGGGTACGCGGGCCGGCCACGGGTCCTTCCGAGCGGGCGTCTCCCCGCGGGGCCGATCGGTGTCGAGGTCGCGTGCGGCTCCGGCCCGGCCATCGGTCACGGCATCCGATTCGATGGTCGAATCGGACGTCGTGACCCCGGTCGATTGCGGCCTGATCACGAGCTCGATCACCAGCCTCACCACCTGACCGTTTTCCACTTCCACGGGAATCTGGAGCGTGCTCCCGGTGGCGGTCAGGTGCGCACGAGGGCGGCGACGCCGGCGCCGGGGTTGCGCCGCGGGAGCCTGGGTCTTGCGCCCGCTTCTGGTCGCCTCGCCGTTGCCAAGGAATTCCTGGATCGGGACGCCGTACGCTTCGGCCAGCCGCTTCAGCGTCTTGCGGTACGGCTGTCGCTCCCCCTCCTCGTACATCCGGATGCGATGTTCCGGGATCCCGGATCGCTCAGCGGCTTCGGCGAGAGACATGGTACGGCGAGCCTGACGTAGTTTCACGGGGAGCGATTCGGGAGACATGAAACGACTCCTTGGCGCGATACGGGACCATGTTGGAATGGGTGTGACAGGGTGGATGCACAAATCGTGCCGGAGGTGATCTCACAACGGGATAGCGGTGCAGCGGGCGGATGGGCATGGAGGTCGGCGCACCGAATCCTGCGGCAGCGATGGAGCTTGCCGACGGGCGCGGAGCGGGGCAGCGACGACGTCGCCCGAAATATGAGCCGTGGATGTGGACGGGGATGCTGGTACGCGGCGCCGGGTGGTCAGAGAGACCGGGCGGCGGCGCCCGTCCGTTCGACCAGTGCCCGGAAGTAGGGGATGGTCAGGCGCAGACCCTCTTCCAGAGAGATGGTCGGTTCCCACCCGAGAACGCGCCGAGCCAGCGATATGTCCGGACGCCGGACCTTGGGGTCGTCGGCGGGCAGCGGCCGGAACTCGATCTGGGAAGAGCTTCCGGTGAGCTCCAGAACGAGCTGGGCGAGCTCGAGCACGGTGAACTCGGAAGGGTTGCCGATGTTGACCGGCTCGTTGTAGTCGGAGTGGAAGAGGCGGTAGATGCCCTCCACCTGATCCGCAATGTAGCAGAAAGACCGGGTCTGGCGGCCGTCGCCGTAGACCGTGAGCGGATCGCCTCGCAGGGCCTGGACGATGAAATTGGAGACCACGCGACCGTCCTGCGGCCGCATGCGCGGGCCGTAGGTGTTGAATATCCGGACGATGCGCGTGTCCACGCCATGATAGCGGTGGTACGCCATCGTCATGGCTTCGGCGAAGCGCTTGGCCTCGTCGTACACGCCGCGCGGTCCTACGGGGTTGACGTTCCCCCAATAGGACTCGGGCTGAGGGTGGACCTCGGGATCGCCGTAGACCTCGGAAGTGGAAGCGAGGAGGAACCGGGCGCCCTTCGCCTTGGCGAGGCCCAGGGCGTTGTGCGTGCCGAGGCTACCGACCTTCAGCGTCTGGATGGGGAGCTCGAGGTAGTCCACCGGGCTGGCCGGGCTCGCGAAGTGGAGCACGCCATCCAGAGGGCCATCGATGTCGATGAACTTCGTGACGTCGTGACGAATGAACGTGAACCGGGGATTGTCCTCGAGGTGCGCGAGGTTGTCGTACGTGCCGGTGATGAAATTGTCCATACCGATGACCTCGTGGCCATCGGCGAGGAAGCGGTCGCAGAGGTGCGACCCGAGGAATCCCGACGCGCCAGTGATCAATATACGCATTACTGTGAAATCTTAGGCGTTTCCGGATCCGTGCACAAGGACGCGCGGCGCGCGGCGGTAGCCGGGTACAGCCGAGCGGGGGCGGCTCCATGGCTGCCCTGGCGTGCTGTGAGCGCGGTGGCGGATCCACCGGTCGATGGCCCGGCCGATGGCGTGGCTCACCCGGGGGTCGGGCGGAGCGAAAGACTTCAGTTCGTGCAACATGGCGAGCTCCTCGGACGCGGGACCCGAGGCCGGGAGGTCGAGAGCGGAGGCGGCGGACATCATCCGGGTCAGGATCGGTTCCCGCACCCGCAGCGCGTCGTGCGTGAGGAGCAGGCGGAGCCAGAGCAAGCGCTCGCCGGTCGTCGGGAATCGGGGATCGAGTCCTCCGAGAGCGCGGATCGCCGCGCAGCGGGCGAGCACGCCGAGGCGAAGTGCGTAGGACCCGCGCATCAAGGAAATGAACAGGTTCGGCGGCTCGCTGCGCCGACAGGACGATGCCCGCCGGGGGGTGGATCGTGTGGCCGGCGGCGCCCCCGGCGCGGGCAGCGGCGTCCGAGACGCGGCGGTGAGCGCGAGGGCGGCCGTGGGCTCCGCATCCAGCGCCTCGACCATGCGGGCGAGCCCGTGCTCCGTGGCGAACGCGGCGCCGGGCGGGAGGGTGAAGACGCAATCGGCCCGCGTGTCGGCGAGCAGCAGGTTGTAGAGCGTCGGCAAGCCGTGCACGAGGCCGATCGGGAAGAACGCAATGGCCTCATGCGGGTCCGTTGCGGCGTATGGCCCGCGCGCAGGATCGGACTCGGTCAGCGCGACGGCCTCGAACTGGATGTCCCGCTGGCGCCGGATCGAGTCCAGGACTTCCTGCATGACGCCCCGATCGCCGGCATCCGGAACGATGACGACGACCCGGGGCGCTTCACGGGATGGAACTCCGGGGCAGTGCGGCCGCAACCGCCACTGAATGGGTCTGATCATGGAACCTGGTCCGCAGTCGTTCTCGAGCCGTTCGGTCCGCCCGCGCCGCTGACCCCGTCGGCCCGGGGCTGCTCGGATCGTCGGATCACGCGGCCGCCGGCGAGCGATGGGCAAGACCGACGGTGCAAGAACGATGCCGTTCTATAGCTAGTGGTCGTAGTGCTCCAGCCACCAGCGGACGAAGCGGGGGATTCCTTCTTCCACGGGCATGGTCGGCCGGTAGCCGAGCAGGCTGGCCGCCTTCGACACATCGGCGCAGGTCCGCCGCACGTCACCCGGCTGCATGGGGTGGGACTCGATGCGCGGCGTGACGCCCAGGGCGGCGGCGATCAGCTCGATCAGCCGGTTGAGCGAGGTGGTCTGGCTCTCCCCGAGGTTGAAGATCTGGAAGTCCGAGGTCGTGGCGGAGCGGTCGATGGCGGCGATGACGCCGGCCACGATGTCGTCGATCCAGGTATAGTCCCGCTCGGTGGTGCCGTCCCCGAAGACGGGGATCGGCTGGCCGCGCGCCATGAGCGCCGTGAACTTGTGGATGGCGAGGTCGGGCCGCTGACGCGGGCCGTAGACGGTGAAGAATCGGAGCGCGGCGATGCCGATGCCGTACAGGTGGTGGTAGGTGTGGCAGATCACCTCGCCGGCGCGTTTCGTGGCGGCATAAGGCGAGATCGGCCGGTCGGCGGGGTCATCCTCGCGGAAGGGCACCTGGGAGCGGTCCCCGTACACAGAGGAGGAGGATCCGAACACGAACCGGCGGATTCCGCGGCGTCGCGCGTACTCGAGCATTACCTGGGTGCCGACCACGTTCGCGCGGGTGTAGCCGAACGGGTCCAGGAGGGATGGCCGCACGCCCGCTTTCGCCGCGAGGTGAACGATGACATCGATGGGCGTGTCCCCGAGCACCTGTTCGACCTGGTCGAGATCGGCGCAGTCGGCCTCGATGAGCCGGAAGCGGGGATCGCTCGACACGGCTTCGAGATTGCGCCGCTTCACGCGGGGATCGTAGAACGGGTCGAAGTTGTCGAGTCCGATGACGGTATCATCGCGGCGCAGGAGGTGCTCGACGAGGTGGCTTCCGATGAAGCCGGCGGCGCCGGTGACCAGAACAGTGTCCGAATGGCGTTCCATGGGTCACGAAGGTTGATCGGGTCGTGGCCGCCGCACCGGCTCGGGCGGACCGTGAATGTGGACGTATCGCTGCAATCAGCGCGGCGCGGGCGCCACACATTCATGGCCGGATGAGCGGACCTGAACGCGCGCCGGAGCCCGGTTCCTGCGGGGCCACAGCGGCGGTCGGGGAAGAATGATAGCATGCAACGTGCGCAGTCGGAATGCCCGAGGGGCGTCGGGGCGGGCGGAGCGGTGTGGTGGTCGGCACGGGCCGTGCTGTTGCCGTTGCCGGCACCTATCTGTGCCCATAGGTTTCCTTCGCAGACTGGGCTCCTTCAACGTTCACGGCGGACGATATGCGATACGTGGTCACGGGCGGTGCAGGGTTCATTGGTTCCCATCTCGTCGAGGCGCTCGTATCGGCGGGGCACGAGGTGGTGGTGGTCGACGACTTCTCGACGGGTCGGCGGGAGAATCTCGCGCCGGTGCTCGGCCGGATCGAGCTGATCGAAGGATCGATCGAGGACGAAACGCTGTGCGAGCGGGCGTTCCGGGGAGCGGACTACGTGCTCCACCAGGCTGCGCTGCCGTCCGTGCCGCGTTCCATCAAGGATCCGGTGGCGACGAACCGGGTGAACGTCACGGGCACGTTGAACGTACTGCGCGCGGCGCACGCGGCAGGGGTGAAGCGGGTGGTGTTCGCCGGTTCGTCGTCGGCGTACGGGAACACGGCGGAGCTGCCCAAGCACGAGGGGCAGGTTCCGCAGCCGTTGTCGCCGTACGCGGCGTCGAAGGTGGCGGGCGAGGCGTACTGCCGGGCGTTCCATGAGAGCTACGGTCTGGAGACGGTCGTGCTGAGGTATTTCAACATCTTCGGGCCTCGGCAGGATCCGACGTCGCAGTACGCGGCCGTGGTGCCGAAGTTCATCGTATCGGCGCTACGGGGCGAGTCGCCTACGATCTTCGGGGATGGGGAGCAGACGCGGGATTTCACGTACGTCGGGAATGCGGTGCGTGCGAACCTGCTGGCGTGCGAGGCGCCCGGCGCTGCGGGCGGTGTGTTCAACGTGGGGTGTGGCGATCGGATCAGCGTGAACCTGTTGTGGCAGCGGATCCGGGAGCTGACGGGGGCGGAGGTGGAGGCGGTGCATGCGCCGCCTCGGGCCGGGGACGTTCGGGATTCGCTGGCGTCGCTGGAGCGGTCGCGGGCGGTGCTCGGGTACTCGCCCGAAATTTCGTTGAGTGAAGGGCTCCGGCGGACGATCGAGTGGTTCGTGCGGGGCGGGGCCGGAGTCGAGGAGGGGAGCCGAGCCGGGGGCGCGGCGGTGCAGGCGGGATCCGGGGTGGGGGCGGACGGCGAGTGATGGCGGTGCCATTTCTGGACCTCAAGGCGCAATACGCGTCGATTCGCGAAGAAGTGGATGCGGCGGTGGCCCGGGTGGTCGCGTCGCAGCAGTTCATCCTCGGCCCGGAAGTGGAGCGGTTCGAGGCGGAGGTGGCGGAGCGGCTCGGGGTGCGCCATGCGATCGGGTGTGCGAGCGGCACGGACGCGCTCCTTTTGACGCTCCAGTCGCTCGGGCTGGAGCCGGGCGATGAGGTGATCGTTCCCGCGTTCACGTTCTTCGCGACGGCGGGCGCGGTGTGGAACGCCGGCCTGCGGCCGGTGTTCGCGGACATCGAGCCGGGCACCTTCAATCTGGATGAAGCGGCCGTACGGGCGGCGATCACGGACCGGACGCGGGCAGTGATCGTCGTGCATCTCTTCGGCCAGATGGCGGACATGCGGCCGCTCGTGGCGCTGGCGGAGTCGAAGGGGCTGGCGCTGATCGAGGACGCGGCCCAGGCGATCGGCGCGACGCAGGAGATGGATGGGCGCCGGGTCGCGGCGGGGACCGTGGGCCTGGCGGGTTGTTTCTCCTTCTTCCCGACGAAGAACCTGGGCGGTTTCGGGGACGGGGGGATGGTGGTCACGAACGACGACGCGCTGGCCGAGATGGTACGCAAGCGCCGGGTCCACGGGGGGCGGCAGATGTACCATCACGAGGTCGTGGGGACGAACTCGAGGCTGGATGCGTTGCAGGCCGCCGTTCTCTCCGCGAAGTTGCCGCACCTGGACCGCTGGGCGGCGGGGCGGAGGGCGAACGCGGACAGGTACGACCAGCTGCTGGGCGCCGCGGTTCCGGAGGTCCGCACGCCGGTGAGACTGCCGATCAACGAGCACGTCTTCAACCAGTACACGATCCGGGCGGCGAGGCGCGACGAACTCAAGGCCTATCTGGATGCCCGGGGGATCGGGAGCGCCGTTTACTACCCGGAGCCACTGCATCTCCAGCCGTGTTTCGAACCTCTCGGCTACCGGAAAGGGGACCTTCCCGAGAGCGAGCTCGCCACGAGGGAAGTCTTGAGTCTGCCGATCTACCCCGAGCTGCCAGCGGAACAGCTCGAGGAAGTCGTGGAATCGATCGCGGCGTTCTACGGGCGAGAGCGACGTTGAGCAGGGCAGGGCGCGGCCGACCGGCCGGCTGCGTCGTTGGCGCCGTCCTACCCCGGGAGGGACGGCATCGACCTTGCAGCCGCCGCACGGCGCGTGCGTAAAGAGCAGAACCGCACGAAACCGCGGGGCAATCCGAAACTCGACGAGGTCAAACATGCGTGTTGCGGTCATTGGGACGGGTTACGTGGGACTCGTGGTTGGTGCGTGTCTGGCGGAATCGGGCAACGACGTCATCTGCGCAGACATCGATGAGGAAAAGATCGCGGGTCTGAACCGCGGCGTGATCCCGATCTACGAACCCGGATTGGAACCGCTGGTCCGGCGCAACCTGGAGGATCGGCGCCTGCAATTCACGACGGATGTCGGGCTCGCGGTACGGGAGTCCGACATCATCTTCATCGCCGTCGGCACGCCGCCGGATGAGGACGGGTCGGCGGACCTGCAGCACGTTCTCAAGGTGGCGGCGACCATCGGCGAGAACATGAACGGCGAGAAGATCGTCGTGACGAAGAGCACGGTGCCGGTGGGCACGGCCGGGCGGGTGAAGGCGGAGATCGAGAAGCGGACGTCCTACCCGGTCCACGTGTGCTCGAATCCCGAGTTCCTGAAAGAGGGCGCCGCGGTCGAGGACTTCATGAAGCCGGACCGCGTCGTGGTCGGCGTGGACTCGGAGTATGCGCGGGGGGTGCTGGAGGAGCTCTACGCCCCGTTCGTGCGGACCGGGAATCCGATCCTGTTCATGGACATCGCCTCGGCCGAGATCACGAAGTACGCGGCGAACGCGATGCTAGCCACCCGGGTGTCGTTCATGAACATGATCTCGCGCCTCTGCGCCGAGGTCGGGGCGGATATCAACCAGGTACGCATCGGTATCGGGACGGATTCGCGCATCGGGCCGTCGTTCCTGTTCGCGGGCTGCGGCTACGGAGGGAGCTGCTTCCCGAAAGATGTGAAGGCGCTGATCCGCACGCTCGAGGACTATGGCGTGGACGCGGGGATCCTCAAGGCGGTGGAGCAGGTCAACGCGGACCAGAAGCGTCTGCTGCTGGAGGCGATCGAGCGGCGGTTCGGGGACACCGGCCTGCGTGGACGGACGATCGCGGTGTGGGGCCTCAGCTTCAAGCCGGAAACGGATGACATGCGCGAGGCGCCGTCGCTGGTGGTGGTCAACGGGCTGCTGGACCGGGGGGCGGAAGTCCAGGTCCACGATCCGCAGGCGCTCGCGGTTGCGCAGAAGCACTTCGGAACCCGTGTGCGGTACTGCGAATACAACTACGATGCGGTGGCCGGCGCGGATGCGCTCGTGATCCTGACGGAGTGGCAACCGTATCGGCGGCCGGACCTGGAGAGGATCAAGGGGCTCATGCGTCAACCGATTATATTCGACGGGCGGAACCTCTTCGATCCGAACCGAATGCGGGAAGCCGGCTTCGAGTACTACAGCATCGGGCGGAAGCCGGTGATGCCGCTGGTGCCGGCAGCCGCGGACTGAGTCGGGTTCAGGAGATGCGGCGGGCCGAGCGGGGGTGGTCGGTCGGCCACCCCCTGTAGGGGCCGTGTTTCGGGGCCGGTGGCGAGAAGTGTAACCCGGCATTATTATTCGCCGAGGCCATGCGAGTCGACCAGATCATGATGCGGGGCCGTGAGGCGTTCGAGCGCGGCGATTTCGAGGCCGCGCTCGCGGATTTCCGGGAGGTCCTGGAACACCGCCCGGAGTACGCGGACATCCGGCATCTCGCTGGCGTGTGCCTCAGCCTGCTGGGTTACGCCGAGGAGGCGTTGGTGGAGTTCGAGCGGGCGCTTGCGGTGAACGAGCGGTATGTGGAGGCGCGCCTCAACTATGCCATCACGCTGAATGAGCTGGGGCGGTACGAGGAGGCGCAGGCGGCGTTCGAGCAGGCGGGTCGCCACGAGGAGGAGCTGGGAGGACGGTTCCCCGGGGTGCTGATGGCGCGGATCGCGAATGCGCATGCGTCGCTCGGCGACCTTTACCGGGAGGCCGGCGTCCACGGCGAGGCCATCGCGCAGTACCGAGCAGCGCTGGAACTCCGGCCGACGTATCACGACATCCGGACGAAGCTCGCGCGGGTGCTCATGGATACGGGCGACCTCGCCGGGGCCGAGGCGGAGCTGGGTGTCGCGGTCGAAGGAAATCCTCGGTACTTGCAGGCGCGGCTGCTCCTGGGGCTCGTCTACCACCGTCGAGGAGAGGTCGATCGCGCGGCTGCGGCGTGGGAACGCTGCCGCGAGCAGAACCCCAACCATCCGCAGGTCCGGTCCTTCCTATCCCTGCTGGAGCGACGGTCCGTCGCCCACGATCCCATACAACCCAACAGTTGAGGTGCCCGTGACGGGGGCCGTGCAGGAGGCTCCGGGGTCCGCGGCGCCGGCAACGAGGCCGGATCGCCGAACAGGCCGGCGTTCATTCGCTGCGTTCGCGGCGTTCGCGTGCATGGGGCTCGCGCTGGGGGTCGGCGGGTGCGAGAGTCCGGATCCGGCGCTGGCGCGGGGGGATCGGCTGTGGGCAGACTCGAACTACACGGGCGCTCTCGCGGAGTACCGCCTGGCGCTCCGGCAGAGCGGAGGCGACGAGGCGATCCTGGCGCGGGTAGCGCACGCGTACATCCGGACGGGCCAGCTGTCGCGGGCCCGGGAGGCGTACGACCAGCTCCTGGCAAGGCACCCGGAGTGGGCGGACCAGGCGGTTTACGACTATCTGCAGTTCGCCCGCAATGCCGCGGAGCGGGGCGATCGGTACGGCATGGCCGGCGCGGTGGAAGCGGCGCAGGCACTCCGGCCGGAGCTCCCATTGCCGGACCTGGCCGCGGCCCTGGGACGCTACTACTCCGATATCGGAGACCCGCAGCGGGCGCTCGTCTTCTATGAACGGGCGCTGACGCTGTCGTCCCCGGAGTCGGCGGTCCGTCTCCTCTACGAGTTGGGCACGCTCTTCGAGTCGCTCAGTCTGTGCGAGGAGGCGATCGGGTACTTCGAGGCGTACGGGCGACAGGCGCCGGACGGGGACCGGGCGAACGAGGCGCGCTGGCACATGGGAAGCTGCGCGTTCGAACTGGCGCGCAGGGCGCACCAGGAGGGGCGTCCGGCCGATGCCCTCGAGTACGTTGATCTGGTGCTGGAGCTGGGTGTCCCGGAGAACATTCAGGATCAGGCCTGGTTCGAACGGGGCGAGATCCTTTTCGTGCTGGGGCGGTTCGACGAGGCCCACGCCGCTTATCGGAAGGTACTGGAGTTGAATCCGGCGCGGACCGGGCAACTGGTCGAGCGGGCCCAGCGGCGGATCGACCAGATACGATTCGGGTCCTAGCATTGGCGACCCACCGGGCCATGGCCATGGCCCGGCGTCTGCACGATCATTGAAACCAGGGTCCTGACGCGAGTGTAGCACTGCCTGATGCGAGCGACGATTGGAATGATCAGAGCGAGCTGTCTGGCGATCCTGGCGGGCGTACTCGCCGCGGGCTGCGCATCGCGGGGCCCCACGGTGGACAGGCTGGGGCCGGACGAGCTGTTCGAGCGGGGGATGGCGAGTTTCGAGGCGAAGCGGTGGACGGATGCGATCCGGGCATTCGACCGGTTGATCCTCGAGAGCCCGAGCCACCCCAGGATCCAGGAAGCGCGATTCCGGCTCGCCGAAGCGTACTTCATGCGGAAGGAGTACCTCACGGCGGCGAGCGAATTCGTGCGGCTCGCCACGGACTATCCGTCGGGGCCGTGGGCGGACGACGCGCGGTTCAAGGTGTGCGAAGCGTACCGGCAGCTCTCGCCGAAGGTCCAGCTCGACCAGGAATACACGCGGGCGGCGATCGACCACTGCCAATCGCTCATAACGTATTACCCGGAGAGCGAGTACGTCCCTCGGGCGCAGGAACTGATCCGGGAGCTGACGGAGAAGCTCGCGGACAAGGTGTACAGCGGGGGCGAATTCTACGAGAAGCGGCGCGCGTACGACTCGGCGATCCTGTACTTCGAGGACGTGGTCAAGGAGTTCCCGCGCACGGCCGCGGCGCCCAAGGCACTGCTGCGCCTGGTGCACATTTACCAGCAGCTCGGCTACGCCGAGGAAGCCCAGGCCGCCCGGGAGCGCCTTCTCCGTGAGTATCCGGACACCGCCGAGGCGAAGGAAGCCGAGGCGATCTCGCTCGCGACCGCTCCGTGAGAATCGGGCTGCTGGGCGGAACGTTCGATCCCCCCCACATCGGCCATCTGATCGTGGCGCAGGACGCGTGGTCGGCGCTGAAGCTGGACCGCGTGGTCTTCGTTCCTGCGGCGGTGCCGCCGCACAAGGCGGGGCGTGTCGAGGCGAGCGCGGAGCTGCGGCTCGAGATGCTCCGTGCAGCGTGCGGCGATGATCCCCGGTTTGCGATCGATGACCTGGAGTTGAGGCGTCCGGGCCCGTCGTACTCGGTGGACACGGTGCGGGAGTACCGGCACCGGTATCCGGAGGCCACGCTGTATCTCCTCATCGGCGTGGATCAGTACACGCAGTTCGACACGTGGCGGGAACCGGACACGATCCGCTCGATGGCGACGGTGGTCGTGCTGTCGCGGAGCGGCGAGCCGGCGCGGCCGTCGGGTGCGGGGGCGGACGTGGGGCTCGAGGTCACGCGGATCGACGTGTCCGCAACGGAGATCCGGCGAAGGGTCGCGGCCGGCGAGCCGATCCGGTACCTTGTCCCGGACGGCGTGCGCTCGATCATCGAGAGGGAAGGGCTGTACCGGGCCGGAGTCCCGGCGCGGCCGTCGGTCTAAGGGGCGGCCTGCGCGGACCGAACGCGCGGTGCGGGGGTAGATGGAAAGACTGTCCCTAGTTCATCCGCTGGACAATACGAATCCATGCTCAAGAGCCTGATAGACAAAGTATTCGGGACGCGGCACGAGCGGGAAGTGCGGAAGCTGCAGCCGCTGGTGGACGAGATCAACGCGATCGCCGAGCGGTTGCAGTCGTTGTCGGACGAGGAGCTGAAGGCGCAGACGCCGAAGCTCCGCGCCATCGTGAAGTCCCGGACGGAGCCGCTGGAGCAGCGGCTGGCGGAGCTGCGGGAGACGAAGCGCCAGACGGAGGATGCGTCGAAGCGCGAGGCGCTGTCGCTGGAGATCCAGGAGGTCGAGGACGAGCTGAAGGCCGAGATCCAGGCCGCGCTGGATGAGATCCTCCCGGAGGCGTTCGCGACGGTGAAGGAGGCGTGCCGCCGGCTGCTGGGCACGGAGATCACGGTCACGGGCCAGCGGATGGTGTGGGACATGGTCCCGTACGACGTGCAGTTGATCGGCGGGATCGCGCTGCACCAAGGGAAGGTGGCGGAGATGGCGACCGGCGAGGGGAAGACGCTGGTCGCGACGATGCCGCTGTACCTGAATGCGCTGGCGGGGCGGGGCGCGCACCTGGTGACGGTGAACTCGTACCTTGCGCAGCGCGACAGCGAGTGGATGGGGACGGTGTACCGCTACCTGGGGCTGACGGTGGGGTGCATCGACCTGCACGAGCCGGGCAGTCCGCAGAGGCGGGAGGCGTACCAGGCGGACATCACGTACGGTACGAACAACGAGTTCGGGTTCGACTATCTCCGTGACAACATGGTGCATTCGCTGGACCAGAGGGTTCAGCGGGGGCACTATTATGCGATCATTGACGAGGTAGACTCGATCCTGATCGACGAGGCGCGGACTCCGTTGATCATCAGCGGTCCGGTTGGCGAGGATCAGTCGGACATTTATCGGCGATACAATCCGATGGTGGCCTCGCTGTTCCGGAAGCAGACGCGGATCGTGAACGAGCTGATCGCGGAGGCGGAGGCGGAGCTGGAGGTGGGGAACGAGCGGGCGGCCGGGGAGAAGCTGCTGGCGGCGCGGCGGGGTGCGCCGAAGAACAAGCGGCTGCTCAAGCTCTTCGCGGATCAGCCGGCGTTGCAGAAGCTGGTGACGCAGCTCGAAGCGCTGCACATGCGCGACAAGACGCTGGCGGAGATCGACGAGATGCTGCTGTTCGCCATGGACGAGAAGGGGCACAACGTGCACCTCTCGGACAAGGGTCTGGACGAGCTCTCGCCGGGGGATCCGGAAGCGTTCGTCGTGCCGGACCTGTCGGAGGCGGTGGGTGCGATCGAGCGGGATGCGTCGCTGTCGGTGGATGAGAAGCGCGAGCGGATCGCGGCGCTGGAGCGGGAGTACGCGGAGAAGAGCCAGAAGATCCACGCGATCCATCAGCTCCTGAAGGCGTACACGCTGTACAACCGGGACGAGCAGTACATCGTGGAAGACGGCCAGGTGATCATCGTGGATGAGTTCACTGGCCGGAAGATGCTGGGGCGGCGGTGGTCGGACGGGCTGCATCAGGCGGTGGAGGCGAAGGAGGGCGTGACGGTTCGCGGCGAGACGCAGACGCTTGCGACGATCACGATCCAGAACTACTTCCGCATGTACGACAAGCTCGCCGGGATGACGGGGACGGCGGAGACGGAGGAAGCGGAGTTCCACCAGATCTACGGTCTGGACGTGATGGTGATCCCGACGAACAAGCCGGTGATCCGGGAGGACCGTCACGACCTCGTCTACCGGACGAAGCGGGAGAAGTACAACGCGATCCTGGATGAGATCGAGCGGCTGCACCGGCTCGAGCTGCCGGTGCTGGTGGGCACGGTCTCGGTGGACGTATCGGAGACGTTGTCGCGGATGCTGAAGCGGCGGGGCATACCGCACAACGTGCTGAACGCGAAGTACCACAAGCAGGAAGCGGAGATCGTGGCGCAGGCGGGGCAGGCCGGGGCGGTCACGATCGCGACGAACATGGCCGGTCGCGGCACGGACATCAAGCTCGGGCCGGGGGTCAAGGAGCCGCGGACGATCGGCTGGATCCGGTCGCGCGGGATCGACCTTCAGTCGCTGGTGCCAGCGGACCCGGCGCAGGCGGAGTCGTTGGAGGGGAAGCCGGACGACTACGTGGTGGAGGTCGGGGGGCTGCACATCATTGGCTCGGAGCGTCACGAGAGCCGTCGCATCGACCGGCAGCTGCGCGGACGCGCCGGGCGGCAGGGCGACCCCGGGGCATCGCAATTCTTCCTGTCGCTGGAAGATGATCTCATGCGGCTGTTCGGCTCGGACCGGATCGCCGCGATCATGACGAAGCTGGGTGCGGAGGAGGGGGAGGTCATTACGCACCCGCTGATCACGCGTTCGATCGAGCGGGCGCAGCGCCGCGTGGAGATGCAGAACTTCGAGGCGCGGAAGCGGCTGCTGGACTACGACGACGTGATGAACCAGCAGCGCGAAGTGATCTATGATCTCCGCCTGTTCGCGCTGGAAGGCGGCGCGGATCTGAAGGGCGAGATCCTGGAGATGGTCGAGCACGCGGTGCGGGACACCATCGGGGAGTACGTGGACGCGGACGAGCACCCGGAGAACTGGGATCTCGCCGGGCTGCGGAACCGTCTGGTCCTGGACTACTTCGTGGTGGTGGAGGACCTCCCGGCGGAGAACACGGCGGACCATCCGTTCGACACGCCGAAGGCGGTGGAGGAGCTGGTCCTGGACCGGGTGCGGGAGGCGTTTCGCCGGAAGCTGAAGACGTTCGGGGAGCACGACGAGCGGATCCTGTCGTACGTGCTGCTGAGCGTGATCGACGAGAAGTGGCGGGACCACCTGTACGACCTGGACCATCTCAAGGCGTCGATCGGCTTCCGGGGGTGGGGCCAGAAGGACCCGCTGATCGAGTACAAGCAAGAGGCCTACAACATGTTTGTAGACCTCATGAAGGACATTCGGAAGTCGGTGGCGTCGCTGGTGTTCCGGGCGCAGCTCGCGGTGCGTCCGGCGGCTCCGCCGCCGCCGCGCCGGCTGGTGCTCAGCGGTCCGAGCGACACGCCGGTGAGCCGGCTCGGGGCGACGGAGCCGTTGCCTGCGGGGCAGGAGGAGGCGGAGCGGGTTCCGGCCGGGGTCGGTGGGCGCTCGGTGCTGGCGGGCATGACGCCGGTGGATGGGCCGGACGTGCGTCGCCTGCAAACGAACCGGGGAGAAGGCGGGGGGGCGGCCCCGCGTCCGGTGACGGTGGACGAGCGGATCGGCCGGAACGATCCGTGTCCTTGCGGGTCGGGTCGGAAGTACAAGAAGTGCCACGGCAGCGGGCTGGTCTGAGCCGGTAGGCCGGGCGGGGCCGGCCCGGCCGACGAACCATCATCGAGGTGATGGAGGGGCGGCGCGGGCCCATGCTACGGTACCGGATCAACGAATGGCCGGCGCCGGACCGGCCGAGGGAGCGCCTGCTGGCCATCGGGTCGGCGGCGCTCTCGACTCGGGAGCTGATCGCGATCCTGGTCGGCAGCGGCACGGAAGGGCGGTCCGCGGTCGACATTGCGGGGGAGCTGCTCCAGAGCGCCGGCGGCTCGCTGCGGAAGCTGGCGTCGTGGTCCCCGCAGGAGCTGCAGAGGGTCCGGGGGATCGGCCCGGCGGTGGCCGCGCGTCTCGCGGGTGCGCTCGAGCTCGGCCGGCGTCTCGCCCGGGAGGGGCCGGTGGAGCGGAACCGGATCCGTGGTCCGGGCGACGTCTACGAGCGCTGCGCACCGCTGATGCGCGACCTCCAGCAGGAGGAGTTCCACGTCCTCATCCTCAACACGCAGCACGCGGTGGTCCGGGAGTTCGTGGTCACGCGGGGGATCCTGGACGCATCGGTGGTGCATCCGAGAGAAGTCTTCCGGGCCGCGATCGCGGAGAGCGCGGCGGCGGTGATCCTGCTACACAACCATCCATCGGGTGATCCCACGCCCTCGCGGGAGGACCGGGAGGTCACACGCCAGCTCATGGAGGCCGGGCGGATCATCGGGATCCCGGTCCTGGATCATGTCATCATAGGCGACGCGCGGTACGTGTCGTTCGTGGAAGCGGGGCTGATGCCGGCGCAGTGAGCGCGGGCTCCACGAACGATCGTCGGCCGTCACGGGTCGGGGCGGGCGAGCGTTGTAGTGTTCGGACCTCGTCGGGGAGCGCCGGGCTCGCGCTCGTCGGAGGGGTCGGTTCCACGGGGCGATCCGGCCCGGCGGGCGTGGCGGAGCGGCCGTATCGAGCGCAACGCGTCTCTGGCAATCGGGTATCAATATCGATAGCTTGAACCGGTTCTGCCTCGCATAGACCAGGCAACCGCGGGTCGTGCGCGGCGGACCGGCGAGGCGTGGTCGGAGGCTTGCGGTGCGTTGTCGCCGGCCAGTGTCCACGCGGCGTTGGAGTCGTGGAAGGAAGGGTCCGTCATCAGTCGTGCCCGGTTCGTGCAGGCGTGATGCGAGTGTGATATGAAGGTCGCAGTTCCAGAGGGGACCGACGCGATGGAAACCACGGCGACCGCCCAAGTCACGAGTGACGGCCTGGAGGCGCTGCCTCCGCGGCTGAAGGAAGCCGTGCGTCCATACGCGTCGCGGTTGGACGTGGACACGATCGCGCGGGCCTACCGGTTCGCCGAGCGAGCGCACGAGGGGCAGCGTCGTGCGTCGGGCGAGGAGTACATCGTGCACTGTGTGGAGGTGGCGAAGATCCTGGCGGACCTCCACCTGGACACGGCGTCCATCGCGGCCGGGCTGATCCACGACGTGGTGGAGGACACCACGACCACGCTTGAGGACGTGCGGGCGGAGTTCGGTGACGAGATCGCCCAGATCGTGGACGGGGTGACGAAGATCGGGAAGGTGCAGTTCCGGTCCACGACGGAGCAGCAGGTGGAGAACTACCGCAAGCTGCTGCTCTCGATGGCGCAGGACGCGCGCGTGATCCTGATCAAGCTCGCGGACCGGCTGCACAACATGCGGACGCTGGACCCGCTGCGGCCGGACAAGCGACGTCGCATCGCGCTGGAGACGATGGAGATCTACGCCCCGCTGGCGCACCGGCTGGGGATGGCGCAGATCAAGTGGGAGCTGGAGGATCTGGCGTTCAAGCACCTGGAGCCGGAGGCGTACCGCGAGCTGGCGATGAAGGTCGCGGAGCGGCGGGCGGAGCGGGAGCAGCAGATCGAGGCGTTGCGGAAGCCGCTGGAGCAGGAGCTGAAGAACGCGGGGATCCCGTGCGAGGTGTACGGGCGGCCGAAGCATCTGTGGTCGATCCATCGGAAGATGATCAAGCGGGGCCGTCCGTTCGACGAGATCTACGACCTGATGGCGATCCGGGTGATCACGGACACGGTGGCGAACTGCTATCACGCGCTGGGCGTGATCCACAACAAGTGGACGCCGCTGCAGGAGCGGTTCCACGACTACATCGCCACGCCGAAGTCGAACATGTACCGGTCGCTGCACACCACGATCTTCGGGCCGGGCGGGCGGTTGTACGAGATCCAGATCCGGACGCACGAAATGCACCGGACCGCGGAGTACGGTATCGCGGCGCACTGGCGGTACAAGGAAGGGAACCGGACGACGACGAGCGACGTCGATGAGACGCTGACGTGGTTCCGGCAGGTCCTGGAGTGGCAGCAGGAGACGAAGGAGCCCGAGGAGTTCATGGAGTTCCTTCGGATCGACCTGTTCCAGGACGAGATCTTCGTCTTCACGCCGCGGGGGGACGTGAAGCAGCTGCCGAAGGGGGCGACGCCGATCGACTTCGCGTTCGCGGTGCACACGGAGGTCGGATTGCACTGTGCGGGTGCGAAGGTGAACGGCCGGATCGCGCCGTTGTCGCGGGAGCTGAAGAACGGGGACACGGTCGAGGTCATCACGGACCAGCGTCAGCGCCCGTCGCGGGACTGGCTGGCGTTCGTGAAGACGGCGCGGGCGCGTCAAAAGATCCGGCAGTGGATCCGACAGGAGGAATTCGAGTCCTCGGTGGCGCTGGGGAGGGAGCTGTTCGACCGTGAGTTGAAGAAGGCGCGGCGGGAGCGTCCGACCGAGGAGCAGATGAAGGCTGCTGCGGCGGCGCTCGCGATGCCGGACTTCGACCACGTGCTGGCCGCGCTGGGGCGTGGGGATCTGGGTCCGACGGCCATGCTGAAGGCGCTGTACCCGGACGAGGGCGGGGGAGCGCCGCCGCGGCCGGCATCGGCGTTCGAGCGGCTGATGGACCGGGTGCGCGGCTCGTCGCGCGGGGTCCGGATCCAGGGTCTGGAGAACCTGATGGTTCGGTACTCGCAGTGCTGCCAGCCGGTGCCGGGAGACCAGGTCATCGGGTACATCACGCGGGGGCGGGGCATCTCCATCCACCGGGTGGACTGCCCGAACATCCTGAACCTGGCGGACAACCCGGGTCGGCGGGTGGAGATCGAGTGGGAGGCGGAGGCCGGGGACCGGTTCTTCGTACGGCTGGCGGTGGAAGGGACGGACCGTCGGGGCCTGCTGTCCGACATTGCGGCGGCGATCACGCAGACGGGCACGAACATCCAGTCGGCGGAGATCAAGGCGGTCGAGGGCGGGATGACGGGGCGCTTCATGGTCGAGGTGCAGGACCTGGCGCATCTGAAGAAAGTGATGAAGGCGATCCGGGGGGTGAACGGGGTGCTTTCGGTGGAGCGCCGGGAGCACCTGGCGGAGGCGGACTTCGAGGCGTGAGGCGCTAGAGACCGCCGTCCCGCCCGGATCCATCCCACAGGACAGAACGCTCCCACCCACGCGGAGCCGGCCGGGGCGTCAGCCGCCGATCGTCCGGCCGGTGTCGGGGTACGATTCACGCATGAAGTTCGATTTGCAGTTGCCGTTCCCGCTGCGGGGGGATCAGCCGCAGGCGGTCGAGGAGCTGGTACGCGGTTTCCAGTCCGGGCTCCGCGCGCAGACGCTGCTGGGGGTGACGGGTTCGGGGAAGACGGTCACCATGGCGTCGGTGATCGCGGCGCTGGGGAAGCCGGCGCTGGTGATGAGCCACAACAAGACGCTGGCGGCACAGCTCTACGGGGAGCTGAAGCAGTTCTTCCCCCGCAACGCGGTAGAGTACTTCATCTCGTACTACGACTATTACCAGCCGGAGGCGTACGTCCCGGCGACGGACACGTACATCGAGAAGGACGCCTCGATCAACGAGGACATCGACCGGCTGCGGCTGCGGGCCACGTCGTCGCTGATGGAGCGGGAGGACGTGGTGATCGTGGCGTCGGTGTCGTGCATCTACGGCCTGGGCGATCCGCGGGAGTACCGGGAGCTGATGCTGGTCGTGGAGGTGGGGCAGCAGATCAGCCGGCGGGACATCCTCCAGGGGCTGGTGCGGATCCAGTACGCGCGGAACGACTACGAATTCGTGCGCGGCGCGTTCCGGGTGCGGGGCGACGTGATCGAGGTCTTCCCGGCGTACGACGAGCAGGCGATCCGGATCGAGCTGTGGGGGGACGAAGTGGAGCGGATCAGCCGGTTCGATCCGTTGACCGGTGAGACGATCGTGCGGCTCCCGCGGGCTGCGATCTACCCGGCGACGCACTTCGTGACGCAGCGCGCGACGATCGAGCGGGCGGTGGAGCGGATCCGGGAGGAGCTGGACGAGCGGTTGTTCGAGCTGCGGAGCGCGGGGAAGCTGCTGGAGGCGCAGCGGCTGGAGCAGCGCACGCTGTTCGACATCGAGATGATGCTCGAGATCGGGACGTGCCCGGGGATCGAGAACTATTCGCGGCATCTGACCGGCCGGGCGGCGGGGGAGCGTCCGGCGTGCCTGTTCGACTATTTCCCGGAAGACTTCCTGGTGATCGTGGACGAGTCCCACCAGACGGTGCCGCAGATCCGGGGGATGTACAACGGGGACCGGGCGCGGAAGCTGACGCTCGTGGAGCACGGGTTCCGGCTGCCGAGCGCGCTGGACAATCGTCCTCTGACGTTCGAGGAGTGGGAGTCGCTGGTGCCGCAGGTGCTGTACGTCTCGGCGACGCCGGGGGACTACGAGCTGGAGCGTTCGGGCGGCGTCGTGGTGGAGCAGTTGATCCGGCCCACGGGGCTCCTGGATCCGGAGGTGGAGGTCCGGCCGGTGAAGGGCCAGGTCGACGACCTGATCGCCGAGATCCGGGAACGGGAGAAGAAGGGGGAGCGGGTCCTGGTCACGACGCTGACGAAGCGGATGGCGGAGGACCTGACGGACTATCTCCAGCAGCTGGGGATCCGGGTGCGGTACATGCACTCGGACATCGACGCGATCGAGCGGATGGAGATCCTGCGTGACCTGCGGCTGGGGAAGTTCGACGTCCTGGTCGGGATCAACCTGTTGAGAGAGGGGCTGGACCTGCCGGAGGTCTCGCTGGTCGCGATCCTGGACGCGGACAAGGAGGGGTTCCTGCGGGACGAGCGGTCGTTGATCCAGACGATCGGGCGGGCGGCGCGGAACGCGCAGGGCAAGGCGATCATGTACGCGGACCGGATCACCGGCTCGATGGCGCGGTGCATCGCGGAGACGAACCGGCGGCGAGAGAAGCAGCGTCGGTACAACGAAGAGCACGGGATCATCCCGCAGACGATCATCAAGAGCGTGGAGGAGACGCTGCTCACGACGCGGGTCGCGGATGCGCGGGCGGCGGGCGCCGCGAAGGGCGGGGTGGTGGCGGAGCCGAAGCCGGACTACGCGGACGAGGTGAACCTGGAAGAGTGGGCGAAGATCCTGGAGCATCAGATGCGGGAGGCGGCGGCGATGCTGGATTTCGAGCGTGCGGCGGTGCTCCGTGACCAGTTGCTGGAAGTGAAGGCACGGCTCGGCGCGCGATGACCGATCGATTCGGACCGGTGGAGCTGACGGAGCCCGAGCTGCGGGCGTGGGGCGAGGCGATCGGGCGGGAGGTGGAGGTGCCGGTGTTCCTGGCGCTGCGGGGCGAGCTGGGAGCCGGGAAGTCGGTGCTGGCGCGGGCGGTGGCGAGAGGCGCGGGGGTGACGGGAGCGATGCCGTCACCTACGTTCAATCTGGTTTTCCGGTACCGGGGTGCACGGGGGATCGACGTGGTGCACCTGGACCTGTACCGGCTCGAGGATCCGGGTGAGGTCCTCGAGCTGGGGTGGTACGAGTTGGGCGAGGGTCCGGAGGTGGTGCTGGTGGAGTGGCCGGAGCGGGCGGAGGCGCTGCTGCCGCCGGACCGTTGGGACATCTACCTGGAGATTCCGAGCGCGGGATCGGCGGTGCGGCGGGTGAGCGGGATCCGGAGGGGCGCAGCGCCCGCGCTGCCGGCGCCCGGAGGCTGAGCGGCCGGGGAGGTCGTACGGGGATGGAGCCATTGCTTGCACTGGATACGTCCACCGGGCTGGGCAGCGTGGCGGTGGGGGTGGGCGATCGGCTGCTGGCGGAGGTGGTGGTCGGCGTGAGTGCGCGGTACTCGGAGTCGCTGTTGCCGGCCATCGACTACGCGCTGCGAGCATCGTCCCTGGAGCCGGGGGCGCTGGGCGGGATCGTGGTCTCGGGCGGGCCGGGCTCGTTCACGGGGCTGCGGATCGCGGCGGCGACGGCGAAGGGGCTCTGTCACTCGCTGGGGGTCCCGCTCTATGCGTATTCCGGCCTCATGGCGGCGGCCGCGTCGGTGGGCGCGGCGGACCGGCCGGTGTGCGCGCTCTTCGATGCCCGCCGTGGCGAGGTGTACGCGGCGTGCTACCGGTTCCCGGGTTTTTCGGGGGTCGAGACGCTGGTGGAGCCGACGGCGGATCGCCTGGACGCGGTGTTGGCGCGTTGCGCCGGGTACGAGCCGATCTTCACGGGTGATGGCGCGGAGCGGAACCGGGCGGAGCTGGAAGCGGCGGGCGCGCGGGTCGTGCCCGGGTTCCTGAGGGCGCCGCGGGGTGGCGCGCTGCTGTGGCTCGCGCAGGTGGCGGCGGATGCGGGCCGGGTCCGGGATCCGGCCGCATGGGAGCCGGAGTACGTGCGGGCGCCCGGGGTGACGCCGGGGGGCGTGCGATGAGCGTGGCACCCGTGATTCGGCGCGTGGGGTTCGAGGACCTGCCGCAGGTCATGCGGATCGAGTACGCGTCGTACACGACGCCGTGGACCGAGGCGACGTTCCGGGAGCTGCTCCGCCGCTCGGATGCGGTCATCCTCGGCGCCGAAGCCGAGGGGCGGCTGGTCGGGTACGCGGTGTTCTGGGTGGTGGCGGACCAGGGCGAACTGGGCAACATTGCGGTGGCGCCGGACTGGCGGGGGCGGGGGGTGGGGAAGAAGCTCCTGGAGGCGGTCATCGAGCAGGCGCGGGGGCGGGCGGTCCGGGAGTTGTTCCTGGAGGTGCGGGTGTCGAACGAACCCGCGCGGCGTCTCTACGAGACGCATGGGTTCCGGGAGGTCGGGCGGCGGAAGAACTACTACAGCGTGCCGACCGAGGACGCGCTGGTCATGTGCAAACTGCTGGACATCTGAGCGGCGCGAGGCGGCGCCGGTGTGATCGGACGATGATGCCATCCTTCCCCGAACTGCGTTTCCGGCGGCTGCGGCGGACCGAGACGCTCCGGCGCATGGTGCGGGAGACGCGGGTAACGGTGGACGACCTGATCCTCCCGCTCTTCGTCGTGGGCGGGGAGGGGATCCGGCGTCCGGTGCGGTCGATGCCGGGCGTATTCCAGACCTCGGTGGACGAGCTCCTGCGGGATGCGGAAGAGGCGGCGGCGCTGGGGATCCCGGCGGTGCTCCTGTTCGGCATCCCGGACGACAAGGACGAGCTCGGCACCAGCGGCTACGCGGAGGATGGGGTGGTGCAGCGGGCGGTCCGGGCCCTGAAGCGGGAGCTGCCGGAGCTGGTCGTGATCACGGACGTGTGCCTCTGCGAGTACACGTCGCATGGCCACTGCGGCGTGATCCGGGAAGGGGCGGTGGACAACGACGCGACGCTGGAGCTGCTGGCGAGGCAGGCGCTGAGCCACGCGCGGGCTGGGGCGGACATCGTCGCGCCGAGCGACATGATGGATGGCCGGGTGGGGGTGATCCGGCGGGCGCTGGACGACGCCGGGTACGGGGAGGTCGCGATCCTCTCGTACGCGGCGAAGTTCGCGTCGGCGTTCTACGGTCCGTTCCGGGAGGCCGCGGAGAGCGCGCCGCAGTTCGGCGACCGGCGGGGCTACCAGATGGATCCGGCCAATGGGAACGAAGCGCTGCGGGAGGTGTGGGCGGACATCCGGGAGGGGGCGGACATCATTATGGTGAAGCCGGCGCTGGCGTACCTGGACGTGATCTGGCGGGTCAAACAGGAGACCGGCTATCCGGTGTGCGCGTATCACGTTTCGGGCGAGTACGCGGCGATCCAGGCGGCGGTGGAGCGCGGGTGGCTGGACGGGGCGAGGGCGATGCAGGAGGCGCTCACCTCGATCCGGCGGGCGGGCGCGGACCTGATCGTGACGTACTGGGCGCGGGAATTCGCGCGTCTGGGCGGCTGAGGGGGCGGGTGCCGGGCAGCGCGCAGGCGCCATGCGAAGATCGCAAGCGATTGACACGCCGGTGACATGGCGCCTATTTTTCGCCTGATCTCCCCGGGCACTTCCGCAGGTTTGCGGCGATGAGCCGGAGTCTCAACAAGGCGATGCTGATCGGGCACGTCGGCGCGGATCCGGAGGTCCGGACCACGGCCGGCGGTACGCGCGTCGCGACGTTCTCGCTGGCGACGAGCCGGCGGTGGACGGGGCGTTCCGGTCAGGACCAGGAGAAGACCGAGTGGCATCGGATCGTCGCCTGGGATCGCCTTGCCGAGGTCGTGGAACGGTTCGTCAGGAAAGGGGAGCGGCTGTACGTCGAAGGGCGGATCGAGTACCGGAGCTGGGAGGATGCGGCTGGCCAGACCCGGTACGCGACGGAGATCATCGCGCAGGACCTCATGCTCCTGGGGAGCGGGGGCGCGGGTACTCCGGAGGCGTCTGCGACGTGGGCCATCCGGGGCGGATCGGTCGGCGAGTCCACGGAAGGGGACCGGTCATCGCGGCGAACGGAAGGGGCATCGCGCGGGAGCGCGGGCTTCGATGCGGATGATGACCTGCCCTTCTGAAGGAGTCGCCTGCCGTGAACACCCTGATCCGAACGACGACACTCCCGCTGCTCATCCTCATCCTCGCGGGCGGGCTGGCTGCCCAGGAACGGCCGGACAGCGCGCGGGGATCCCAGTTCGAGACGCAGCACGTCGTGAGGCGCGGCGACACGCTGTGGGACCTGGCGCGCCGCTATCTCCGCAACCCGTTCCTCTGGCCGGACATCTACGATGCGAACCGGAGCCAGATCCGGAATCCGCACCTGATCTATCCCAACCAACGGCTCGCGATCCCTTCGCTCGCTGCGCCGCCGGTATCGACGGCGGTGGCGGTGAAGGAGGTGGCGGAGGTGGCGGAGGCCGAGGCGAGCGCGCCGGTGCCGGTCGCGGCTTACGAGCCGCGGCCGGGGGCGCGGACGCGGTTCTTCGCGGGCGCGGTCACGGTCACGGACGAGGAACCGGGCCAGGTCTGGCAGGCGTCGGACCGGGAGGAGGTCGAGGAGTACCCGGTCCAACCCGGCGAGTACTACTCGGCGGCCTGGCTCGCGGAGCCGGGCGAGCTGCCGGTCGTCGGCCGGTTCGTGGACAAGCCGGGGCGTGGGAAGCTCAAGCGGCATGAAGACCAGGGGGCGCACCCGCACGAGGCGCTGTACCTGAGCTATGAGGGCGGCGCGGCGCCGCAGATCGGGGACGCGCTGCTGCTGGTCCGGATCGGCCGGAGCGTGCGCTCGTTCGGCCGGGTGATCCAGCCCACGGCGATCGTGCGGGTGACGGAGCATGCGCCGGAAGTGATGACGGTCGTGGTGGAGCAGCAGTTCACCCGGGTGCAGCACGGGGACGTGGCCCTGCCGCTGGAGCGGTTCCCGCTGCGGCCGGGGGCGGAGTTGGGGCCGGCGCTGGCGGACCTGCAGGGTGAGCTGGTGGCGTTCGTCGAGCCGCAGGCCCTGTACGGTCCGACGGACCTGGCGTTCGTGAATCTCGGGGCCGCGAACGGGATCGGGATCGGGGATGAGCTGGTGGCTTATCTCCCGGAGCGGCGTTCGGGCGGGCTGGGGAGCGAGCGGCTGCCGGCAGAGCCGGTGGCGCGGATGATCGTGGTGCGCACGACGGACCGGACGGCCACGGTGCAGATCACGCGTCTGGACCAGCCGGTCCTGGAGGACGGGCTACCCGTCCGGGTGGTTCGGCAGACGCGGTGATCGCGGGCACGGACTGAAGCGCAGGGCCGGGTTGGCCGTGCGCGGTCGATCCGTGCACGGCGGCGTGCGGCTTCCACGGAACACGGGCGCCATGCGGCGCCCGTGTGTTCGTACGGGAGAGAGATGACGGTCGCGTTGCACATTGGGGCCCTGGCGCTATACGTCACGGCCGGTGGACTTCTCGGCGCCTCGCTGGTGAGGGGGCGGAGCGGTCTGCCGAGGTGGGGCGGCGCGGTGCTGCCGGTGGCGGTGGTGTTGCACGGGCTGGGATTGGGCGCGTACGCGGTGGTGCATCACGAGCTGCCGCTGGTGGGCCTGGCGCCATCGCTGTCGACGCTGGGATTCCTGATCGGCGCGTACCTGGTCATCTTTGCGGCGCTGGGCGAAGTCCGGGCGATCGGGCTGGTCCTGGCGCCGCTGATTGCGTTGCTGGTGGGCGCGGCGCTGATCATCGGGGTGCGCCCGACGGGCGAGCCGCTCACGTTCCAGGGGTGGTGGTTCGCGCTGCACGTGCTTCTCGGCTTCGCCGGTTGCGCGGGGCTGGCGGTTGCGTTCGCCTCCGGGGTGCTGTACCTCCTACAATTCCGGGCGTTGAAGGGGAAGCGATTCGGCCGGATGTTCCGGTTCTCGCCGCCGCTGGCGTTGCTGGACCGGGCCGGCCGGTTCGCGCTGGCCGTGGGATTTCCTGCATGGAGCCTAGCCCTCGTCCTGGCGTGGGCGTGGACGCTCCGGTTCGATGGCGGGATCCTGCTCGGTAATCCGCAGGTCAGGTGGGGGCTCGTGACGTGGCTCGTGTTCGTGCTGGCGCTGGCGGCGCGGTCCGGGCCCGCAGGCCGGGATCGGCGGGGCGCGTGGGCGAGTGTGCTGGGGTTCATGGTGGTGGTAGCGGTCTACGTGATCCTGCGGGTCGGTGCCGGGGAGGGGCGGGTTTTCCTCTGATGGTCGGTGATGTGCGAGCCCGCGGCCGGTGGCGCAGATTCGGGCGCAGGAACTCGGCCCCGATCGCGTGGGGTATGACGACGGCCGCGCGGGGCGCCGCGGGGGAGCCCGGACCGGGGCGGGGTGCGCGGGCCGGATCCGGCACAGCGGTGCACGCCGGGGACGCGTGGGCCCAGGGCGTGCTCGAGGCCCGCGTGGGGTGGTCCAGCCGGGCCCGGCGGCGGTGACGAGCGGGGAGCAATGACGCTCGCGGTCGTAGGGTTGAGCCATCATACGGCACCGGTGGAGGTCCGGGAGCGGTATGTCTTCGGGCGGAAGGAGGCGAGTGCGATCCTGGCCGCCCTGACGGCGGGTGGTGTGGCGGAGGAGGCGGTGCTGCTCTCGACCTGCAACCGCGCGGAGCTGTACCTGCGGCTCGGGGCGGGAAGAGGGCTCGATGCGGCGGTCGAGTTGTTCGCGGCGCGGGCGGGCTACTCCCGGGCAGAGGCGGAGGAGCATCTCTACCGGCACGTCGGCCGCCGGGCGGTGGAGCACCTCTTCCGGGTGACGTCGAGCCTGGACTCGATGGTGGTGGGGGAGGCGCAGATCCAGGGGCAGGTCCGGACGGCGTACGAGGCGGCGCAGGGGGGAGGAGGGGGCGAGCGCGCCGTAGGCCCCGTCCTGTCGCGTCTGTTCGAGATGGCGCTGCACACCGGGGGGCGGGTCCGGAGCGAGACGGCGCTCGGCGTGGGGGCCGCGTCCGTGCCGTCGGTGGCGGTGGAGCTGGCCAAGAAGATCTTCGGTTCGCTACGGGGCCGGCGGGCCATGGTGCTGGGCGCCGGCGAGATGAGCGAGCTGATGCTGGAGTGCCTGGTGGCGGAGGGCGTGGAGAGCCTCGTCGTCGCGAACCGCACGGAGGCACGGGCGCGGGAGATCACGGCGCGGTTCGGGGGGCGCCCGGTCCGGTACGACGAGATGCTGATGGCGCTCCCGGAGGTGGACATCGTGGCGGCGGCGACGGCGGCGCCGCACGTCGTGTTGACGCGGGAGATGGTGGAGTCGGTGCTGCCCGGGGGACCTCGCCATCCGCTTTGCGTCCTCGACATCGCGCTGCCGAGGGACGTGGATCCCGCGGTCGGCGAGATGGACAACATTTTCCTGTACGACGTCGACGACCTCCAGCAGATCGTCGAGGGCAACCTGGAGAGACGGCGGGCGGACATACCGCGGGCGGAAGCGCTGATCGCGGAGGGGGTGGAGGCGTTCTGGGCGTGGTACGTGTCGCGGGATGTGGCGCCGCTGATCCGGGAGCTGCGGGAACGCGCGGAGCGCGTGAGGCAGGCGGAAGTCGAGCGGGTCATGCGCAAGCTGGCCCATCTCGGCGAGGCGGACCGGGAAGCGGTCGAGGCGCTGACGAAGCAGATCCTGAACAAGGTCCTGCACGACCCGACGGTGCGGCTGCGGGAGGCGGCGGCGGACGGCAACGCGGTCCAGGTGGTCGAGGCGGCGAGATACCTGTTTCGGTTACGGGAACAACCAGGAGGTACCGTCGAGTGAGCCCGAGGCGTGTGCTGGTCACTGGCGGAGCGGGTTTCATAGGGAGCCACGTCGCGGAAGCGTACCTGGCGCGCGGGGATCGCGTCTGGATCGTGGACGACCTCTCGACGGGGCGGCTCGAGAACGTGCCCGAGGGGGCCGAGTTCATCCGGATGGATATCCGCGATGCGAAGCTGGATGACGTCTTCCGGGATGCGGGCGGGTTCGACCTGGTGAGCCACCACGCGGCGCAGATGGACGTGCGCAAGTCCGTGGCGGACCCGCGGATGGATGCATCGATCAACCTGGACGGGCTGCTGAACGTGCTGGAGTGCGGGCGGCGGCACGGCGTCGGCCGGTTCGTTTTCATTTCGTCCGGCGGGGTGATCTACGGGGAAGCGACGGAGTTCCCGACGCCGGAGGATGCGGTGAAGCGGCCGCTCTCGCCGTACGGTGTGGCAAAGCTCGCGTCGGAGTACTACCTGAACTGCTACCGGTCGCTGCACGGTCTGGACTACGTGGCGTTGCGGTACGGGAACGTGTACGGTCCGCGGCAGGACCCGCACGGGGAGGCGGGCGTGGTCGCGCTGTTCTCGCGCCGGATCGGCGCGGGCGAGCCGCTGATCGTCTATGGGACCGGGGAGCAGACGCGGGACTACGTGTACGTAGGCGACGTCGTCGATGCCCACCTCCTCGTGTCGGACGCCGGTTCGCTGGCGGCCGACGGCATCGACGAGCGCGCGTACAATGTGGGGACGGGTGTGGAGACGACGGTCAACGAGCTCGCGCACCGGTTGATGGAGGTGTCGGGGCGGGATGCGCGGGTCGAGCACGCGGCGCCCCGGGCGGGGGAGCTCCAGCGCTCCTGCCTGGACGTCGCGCGGCTGCGGGCGCTCGGCTGGGAGCCACGGACCACGCTCCGGGAGGGGCTGGCCCGGACATTCGCGTACATTCAAGGTGAGGGAGCCGGCAGGTAATGATACTGGCGATGCAGCAGCCGGGCGGGCGGCTCGGAGTCATGGAGATGGTGTTCGGCGGGAGCCCGGCGATCCAGGCGATCATGCTGGTGACGGCGACGTTCTCGCTGATCAGCTGGGTCATCATCTTCTGGAAGCTCGGCCAGTTCCGCAGGGTCAAGAAGCAGGGCGAGACGTTCCTGAAGACGACGGAGCGGGCGACGAAGCTGGAGGAGCTGGCGCGGTCCGCGCTCCGGCTACCGGATTCGCCGTACACGCGGGTCTTCCGGCAGGGCCTCTCGTTCTTCGGGGACCTGCAGTCGGTGGCGGCGAAAGGCGGTACGCAGGTCAGCCTGTCGCCCGCGCAGCTCCAGGCGCTCCAGTTGACGCTGGAGAAGGTGCAGATGGACGAGCGGGACGATCTGGCGGCCGGGCTCACGTGGCTCGCGGTCATCGGGTCGGTGTCGCCGCTGCTCGGGCTGCTCGGGACGGTGATCGGGGTGATGAACTCGTTCCTGGGCGTGGCGCAGGTGGGGAACGCGAGCATTGCGGCGGTGGCTCCAGGGATTGCGGAAGCGCTGGTCACGACGGTGGCGGGGCTGGCGGTGGCGATCCCCGCGGTGATCGCGTACAACATGTTCGTCAGCAGGCTGAACGGCTTCGTGGGCGAGCTGGACGGCTTCGCGAGCGAATTCATCGGGGCGCTGGCGCGGGAAGGGAGGCTGTGAGCGGATGATGCCGGGGATGCGGCGGAGCAGCCGGGACCTGAGGCTCAACGCGGACATCAACATCACGAACCTGGTGGACGTGGCGTTCGTGCTGTTGATCATTTTCATCATCACCGCACCGATCCTGCAGGGAGGGGTGGAGGTCGAGCTCCCGAAGGCGGATGCGGCGCCGATCACGTCGCCGGATGCGGTGATCGTGAGCATCACGAAGGATGAGAAGCTGTTCGTCGGGGACGTGCCGGTGGCATCGATCGAGGAGCTGGAGCGCGTCTTCCCGGAGGTGATGAAGAACAAGAACGCGAAGTTCGCGTACATCAAGGGCGACAAGGACGTGGTGTACGGCCGGGTGGTGCAGGTGATGGGGGCGCTGGAGCGGCTGGGCATTGCGGAAGTCGGTCTGGTGGCCGAACCTCGAGAGCTCCAGAGGCGGTAGCGGATGGCGCAGCTCGCGGCGTCGACACCGGTAATGCGGCGGAGGCCGGGGCGGGGTGCAGTCCTGGGCTCGGTCCTGCTCCACGTGCTCGTGGGCGTGGCGGCGTGGTACGCGAGCCGATCGGCCGCGCCGGATCTGCCGGATTTCATCGTCTACCGGGTGAACATCGTGTCGCCGCCGCCGCAGGTGGAGGGTCCTCCCGAGCCGGTGGTGCAGCAGCCGCAGCGGGTGGTCCAGCCCGAGCCGCGGCCGGCGCCGCAGCCGAGACCGCAACCGCAGCCGCAACGTCCGCAGCCCCGTCCGGCGCAGGAGGAGGCGAAGCCCGAGCCGCCGAAGCCGACGACGGGAGCGTCGGCGCGGCAAGACAGCCCGGGCGGGGAGAACCTCAACGTGCAGATCGACGGCGAGGCGTTCCCGTACCCGGAGTATCTGGAAAACATCACGAGACAGATCGCGCGCTTCTTCCGGTGGTCGGGACCCTCCGGCCTGACGGCGCGGTTGTATTTCGTGATCAATCGGGACGGCTCCGTCTCGGACCTGCGGGTCCTCCAGGGGTCGGGCAACGTGCATTTCGATTTCGAGGCGTTGGGCGCGGTGGAGACGGCGGCCGCGCGGGGGGCGTTCGGGCCGCTCCCCGAGGGGTACGTCCCGAACCGTCTTCCGGTCTCCTTCACGTTCTACCCGCCGCGCTGACCTGGCGGCCGACAATCCTCCACAGATGGATCGATAGCGATGCGACGGATTCTGGTGCTCCTCGTCCTATTCAGCGCGGCCCCGCTCGCGGCGCAGCAGGACCGTGAGCCGGTGGGCGTGCAGCTCGGACTCCAGTACACGGTGCCGCGGCGTCATGTCGCGGTGCGGCCGTTCGCCTCGAGTCCGGAGGTGGCGGAGGCGGCGAGGCTGATCCACGGGATCGTAGAGCGGGACCTGGACTACAGCGACCGGTACCAGATGGTGCTGGTGCCGGAGGGGCTCGCGGTCGGGCCGATCCTGTACGGGCCGTGGAACGACCTGGGCGTGGAGTTCCTGGTGACGGGGGAAGTGCAGCGGGACGGCGAGGGGTACGTCCTGCGGCTTGCGCTGCACGACGTCGTGTACAACGCCGTGAAGAACATCCAGGCGTTCTCGTTGCCGCCGGAATCGTCGCCGGACTTCCGGATGTCGGTGCACGCGGTGGCGGATGAGGTGGTCCGGTGGATCAGCAACGAGCCGGGTATGGCGGCGTCCCGGATCGTTGCGGTGAGGTCGTCGCGCGGACGGTACGAGCTCGTCGTCGTCGACTCGGACGGAGAGAACCTCCGGACGATCTTCTCGACGGACAAGATCCTGTACTCGCCCACGTGGTCTCCGGATGGGAACCGGATCGCGTACGCGGTGGGGGACGACGAAGGGTGGAACATCCACGAGCGCAACCTCCGGACGGGCGAGACCCGGGTCTTGCGGGTCCGGGCGGGGGCGCAGCTCCTGACGCCTGCCTACTCGCCGGACGGCCGGCGGATCGCGTTCGGGCTGTCCATGGGCGGGAACCCGGTGATCTACGACTACGACATCTCGCAGAACTGCTGTCTCCGGCGGCTCACGTCGGGGCCGGGGCTGGACGTGTCGCCGACCTACTCGCCGGACGGGCGGCGGATCGCGTTCAACTCCGACCGGATCGGGCAGCCGCACATCTACACGATTCCTGCGGATGGCGGGGAGGCGACGCTGATCACGCCCTACACCTACGGGCAGCCGGCCTACTTCACCTCGCCGGACTGGTCGCCGACGGACAGCATGATCGCGTTCCACGGGCGGTCCCGGGGGCGGTTCCAGATCATGGTCGTGAGTTCCCGTCCGGGCTCCATCGTGTATCAGTTGACGACGGAAGGCGAGAACGAGGACCCGAGCTGGGCGCCGGATGGGCGGCACCTGGTGTTCGTGAGTTCGAGAGGCGGGGGCGGGTTGTACGCGATCGACGCGAGGACCGGGCGGGAGCGCCGGATCGTCGGCGGGGGCGGATTCCGGCTGCCGGACTGGTCCCCGACGTTGAAGCGGGCGACGACGCTGGCGGCAGACAACCCCTGAGCGGAGCGGCGTGAATCCGGCTTCAGGCGAAGCGATACTTCGGAGGCGAGCATGAAGGAGATCGAGTCGGTGAGTCGCGCGCGTCGGTGCGGACGCCGCGAGGGGAGCGTGCGGCGAGTGGCCGGACGGGGATGGCGTCGCCTGACGTGGATGGTGGCGATGGCGGCCGCGACGGCGCCGCTGGCGGGTTGTGCGACGAAGCGGGACCTGAAGGATCTCCGGGCGGAGGTGGTGGCGCTCCAGGCGCGGCAGGATTCTCTCGTGCGGGAGCTGGCGAGGCAGAACACGGCGCTCATGGACACGATGCGGACGCTGAACGAGCTGATGTACCGTGTGCGGGGCGAGCTGGGGAACCAGCTGCTGCAGCTCGAGCAGCACATCCTGACGGTCCAGGAGCTGACGGGGCAGAGTCAGCGGCGGATCGCCGAGCTGCGGGCGGAGTGGGAAGCGCGGTCGCAGACCTTCGCTTCGGCGCCGGCGGCGGGCGAGGAGCCGGGTGTGGTCGTGGCATCGCACGGGGAGGCGGAGGAGCTGTACACGGCGGGGGTGGAGCAGCTGCAGCGCGGGAACGCGACCACGGCGCGGCGCGCGTTCGAGCAGATCCTGCGGGAGCATCCGACCCATGAACGGGCGCCGGACGCGCAGTTCCAGATCGCGGAGTCGTACGTGGTCGAGCGCAACTACGACCAGGCGCTGAAGGAGTTCGACAAGGTCGTGCAGATGTTCCCGAACTCCGCGCGAGCGCCGGCGGCGCTGTACCGTGCGGGCGTGATCCATGAGGAGCGGGGGAACAACACCGCCGCGCGGCAGTACTTCGAACGCGTCGCCTCGGGCTGGCCGCGGTCCGACGAAGCGCGGCTCGCGGCGGAGAAGTTGAGGACGCTGCGGCGTTGAGGCGAGCCTGCGGCCGAAGACAGGTCCCGCTCACGATTTCGCCCCATGCGCTGCCCGTACTGTCATCAGACCGAAGACCGCGTGGTGGACTCCCGCGTCAGCCGATCGGGCAGCGCGGTGAGGCGCCGTCGGGAGTGTCTGAGCTGCGGGCGGCGGTTCACCACGTACGAATACGTGGAGCAGCGGCCGATCCAGGTGCGGAAACGGGACGGCTCCGTGGAGCCGTTCGAGCGCCGGAAGCTGCTCCGATCGCTTCGGCTGCCGTGCGCGAAACGCCCGATCACGCCGGCGGAGATCGAGGCGATGGTGGACGAGATCGAGGACGAGATCATACGGCTTGCGACGGACGAGGTCCCGAGCCGCACCATTGGGGAGCTGGTCATGGAGCGCCTCAAGGCTCGGGACCACGTGGCGTATGTGCGGTTCGCGTCCGTTTATCGAAGGTTCCAGGACATCGACGAATTCCAGGAAGCGCTCCGTGAGCTGAGCGCGCGTAGGGCGCGCGAGGCGCAGGACGCGAGCCAGGTAGAACTTCCCCTCTTACCGTGATGCGATTCTTCCGGACCGCCCGGCCCAACGACGAGATGCCGTTCCTGGAGCACCTGGAGGAGCTCCGGTGGCGGATCCTTTGGAGCCTGGTGGCGCTCTTGATCGGCGCGGCGATCGGCTTCGTGATCGTTCAGAAGTTCCAGGTCCTGGACCTGCTGATCGAGCCGATCAGGCCGCTGTTGGGTGGAACGAAACTGAAGTATCTGAGTCCCACCGAGCCGTTCTTCCTCACCATCAAGCTGGCGCTGGTGGTGGGGTTGCTGCTGGCCTTCCCGATCATCTTCTATCAGTTCTGGGCGTTCATTTCTCCGGCGCTGACGGCGACGGAGCGGCGCTACATCGTGCCGGCGCTGTACATGGGGGTGGTGCTGTTCCTCATGGGCGTTGCGCTGGCGTACTTCGTGGCGCTGCCGATCACGCTCCGGTTCATGATGGGGTTCCAGGCGGAGAGTCTGGAACAAAACATCGTGATCGGGCCGTACCTGGGATTCGTGGTGAAGCTGCTGCTGGCGTTCGGGGTGCTCTTCGAACTGCCGGTGGTGATCCTGGCGCTGGCGGCGCTGGGGATCGTGGATTCGAAGATGCTGGCGGAGAAGCGGCGCCACGCGATCTTCATCATCACGGTCGTGGCGGCGGTGCTGACGCCGGGGGACGTGGTCCTGTTGACCCTGTTCCTGATCGCGCCGCTGATGCTCCTCTACGAACTCAGCATCGGGCTGGCGAAGTTCGTGGAGCGGAAGCAGGTGGAGGCTGCAAGTCAGGAGAGCCAGTGGGCCGGAGCGGATTGATGCGTACGGTGTGGGCGCTGGTGAGGATGGCGCTCGTGGTGGTAGGCCTACTGGGTCCGGGGGTCGAGTACGGCCTGGCTCAGGAGCCGCCGCCTGCATCGGCAGCGCAGCGGGAGCGGCTCCTGGCGAAGCTGCGGGGCGCGGACGCGGCGCAGGCGGACAGCGGTGCGGCGGGGGACTCGACGGCCGTGGCCGGGGGCGAGCGGCGCGGGGAACCCGGGGCGCCGGAGACCGGGCGTCCGGGGCAACGCCGGTCGGAGGGCACACCGGAACTCGCGTTCGACCGGGACTCGGTGATGACGGTGCTGCTCACACTGGAGGAGTTCATCGCGACCGAGTACACCGGTGCGGGTGTGCGGTACAGCGCGGACAGCGGACGGGTCGAACTCCAGGGGAGAGCGCAGATCCGGCGGGAAGGCCAGAGCATGACGGCGGACTCGCTGCTGGTCTTCGATGAGCGCACGAGCGTGGTCTGCGGGTACGGCACCCCGGTCCTGTCGGGCGAGGGCTCGCCGGTGGAGAGCGACCAGGTGTGCTACGACCTGAACCGCCAGGTGGGCACGGCGCTCGGCGCGCGTACGACGTTCTACGAGGGCGCGAACTGGATCGTGCACGGGGACCGGGTCTACACGGTGGGCACGGACCGGGTCTACGCACACAAGGCGCTGTTCACGGACTGCGAGCTGGACGAGCCGCACTACCACTTCGCGGCGGGTCAGGTCAAGATCATCCAGGACAACATCCTGGTGGCGCGGGACGTCACGCTGAATTTCCGAGATGTGCCGGTCTTCTGGCTGCCGTTCATGGTGCAGAGCATGAAGACCGGCCGGCGGAGCGGGCTCCTGACGCCGCGCTTCGGGATCAACGACATTGCGCGCACCAGTTCCAACTACAACCGCCGGATCGAGAACATCGGGTTCTACTGGGCGATCAACGACTACATGGGCGCCGAGGTGGCGCTGGACTGGTTCGCGGACAACTGGACGGCGCTGGCGGGCACGTTCGACTACCGGTGGCTGCGGCAGTTCCTGAACGGCACGGTGACGTTCCAGCGGTTCTGGCGTGAGGATGGGAGTACGGAGTTCACGGTCAACACGCAGAACAACTGGCAGCCGACGGAGCGGACGTCGGTGACGGTGTCCGGGAGCTACGCGTCGTCGTCGGACTTCGTGCGGCGGAACTCGTTCGATCCCACGGAACTGAACCGGACGGTCAACTCGGGCGCCAGCCTCAGTCATCGTTTCGATTGGGGTTCGATCAACATGGGCGCGTCGCGGCGGCAGCATCTGCTCACGGACCAGGTGGACCTGACGCTGCCGCAGTTCGGCGTGAACCTGTCGAACGTGACGTTGTTCCGGGCGCTGCCGGGGCAGGAGCGGTGGTACAGCAACGCGAGCTGGACGGGGAGTGCGAGCTTCACGCGGCAGCTCCGGCAGGTGAACGACACGATCCGGAACGCGCGGAACATGGACCAGGTGAACGCGAATGCGAGCAGCAGCTTCAATCTGGGCAAGTTCTCCTGGTCGCAGCAGGTGCAGGCGTCGCAGACGGTGAACCACGCGAAGGCGGTGCCGACGCCGGAGTCGCCGGATTCGGTGCTGCCGCGGGATGCCCGGCGGTCGGTGAGCTGGAATTCGAGCCTCAACTACCAGCAGCGGTTGATCGGGACGACGACGCTGACGCCACGACTCGCGCTCCGTGGGGAGATGGTGGGTTCGGACGCCACGGGGAACGAGCTGGTGGCGGCGCCGGTGCGGCTGGAGTTCGGGTCGGAGCTGAGGACGGACATTTTCGGGTTCTGGGGCGGCGTGGGGCCGTTCAGCAGGATCCGTCACAAGATCTCGCCGAGCATTTCGTACGCGTATTCGCCGGAGCCGACGGCGACGGACCGGCAGCGGGAGGTGTTCACGGGGCTGGACAACATCCGGGAGCAGAACCGGATCACGCTGTCGCTGAACCAGACGTTCGAGGCGAAGTTCCGGTCGAGCGAAACGGAGGGGCAGGGTGACGGCGGTGCGAGCGAGGGGGAGGGAGAGTCGGCGGCGGAGCCGGAGGCATCGCCGGACGGGGAGCCGAGGCGGCGTCCGCAGGAGCGGAAGATGACGCTCCTCTCGCTGTCGACGAGCGCGATCGCGTACGATTTCGTGAAGGCGCGGGAGGACCAGGCGGGTCTGGATACGCGGCAGATCTCGTCGCAGATCTCGTCGGACCTGTTGAGGGGGCTGCAGCTCAGCGTGACCCACGACCTGTTCCGGACGGACAGCACGAAGCCGGGGAACCGGGCGTTCGACATGCACCTGAGCGGGCTGAATGCGTCGTTCTCGATCGGGAGCGACTCGTGGCTGGCGCGGCTGCTCGGTCTCGGGCGCGGCGGACGGGAGGCCGGGGCGCCTCGCACGTCGGCGGGCGTGGAGGAGGCCGCGGATACGGAGCCCACGGAGGATCCGCTGGGGCAGCCATCGGAGACGGGGACCCGCATGGTGGACCGGCGCCGGTCGATGATGTCCACCGGGCCCCGGGGTTCCGCGGGGACGTGGAACGCATCGTTCAACTACATGCTGACGCGGCCGCGGGACGGTTTCGGGGACGAGCGGCAGGTGCTGAACGCGCGGGTGATGCTCCAGCCGACGGAGAACTGGAGCGTCACGTGGAGCACGGGCTATTCGATCACGGACGGCGATTTCAGCGACCACATCCTGAACCTGACACGCGACCTGCACGACTGGGAGGCGATCTTCAGCTTCGTGAAGGCGCAGAACGGGAATTTCAGCTTCACGGTGAACGTGCGGTTGCGCGCCAACCCGGACATCAAGGTCGACTACCAACAGCGGGGCGCGGGGTCGCGGCGGCCGGGCGCCTTCTAGGCCCGAGGGCGTCGGGGGGGGGCTCCGGGTCGGACGCCGCAGCCAACGTCGGTCAATCCATGGGTGAGATCCTCGAGCTGTACGGGCACCGGCTGCGCCTGGAGGACGTGGAGCGCGTAGCCGGGGGTGCATCGCCGCAGGTCCGGCTTTCGGAGGAAGCGCGGGCGCGGGTCGAGGCGTCCCGCCGCGTGGTGGAGCGGGCGGTGGAGGAGGGGCGGGTGGTGTACGGGATCACCACGGGCTTCGGGGCGCTGTCCGAGGTCGTGATCCCGCCGGACCGGCTGCGGGAGCTCCAGGAGAACCTGATCCGCAGCCATGCGCTGGGGGTAGGGGCTCCGCTCCCGGAGAACGAGACGCGGGCGGTGATGCTGCTCCGGGCGAACGTGTTGGCGCTGGGCTATTCGGGGGTACGGCCGGCGGTGATCGAGCTGCTGGCCGAAATGTTGAACCGGCGGGTGCATCCGGTGATCCCCGAGCGAGGGAGCGTGGGCGCGTCCGGAGACCTGGCGCCGCTCTCCCATCTGGCGCTGGTGCTGATGGGCGAGGGCCGGGCGACGTACCAGGGGGAGGAGCTCCCCGGTGGCGAAGCGCTGGCCCGGGCGGGGCTGGCGCCACTCCAGTTGGAGGCGAAGGAGGGGCTGGCGCTCAACAACGGGACGCAGGTCCACGCGGGGATCGGGGCGCTGGCGCTGCTGGCGGCGGAGCGTGCGCTGGACACGGCGGAGGTGGCGGGGGCGACGAGCCTGGAGGGGCTGCGGGGCACGCCGGACGCGTTCGACGAAGCGATCCAGCGTGCGAGGCCGCATCCGGGGCAGTTGGAGAGCGCCAGGACGCTGCGCGGCCTATTGAGGGATTCGGAGATCCGGGAGTCCCACCGGTACAACGACCCGCGGGTGCAGGATGCGTACTCGCTCCGGTGCATGCCGCAGGTGCACGGCGCGGCGCGCCAGGCGCTGGCCTACGTGCGGCAGGTGCTGGAGGTGGAGATCAACAGCGCGACGGACAACCCGTTGATCTTCGCGGACGAGGGGCGGATCCTGAGCGGGGGGAACTTCCATGGGCAGCCGGTCGCGCAGGTGCTGGATCTGCTGGCGATGGTGTGCGCGGACCTGGCGTCGATCAGCGAGCGACGGCTCGCGCGGCTGATCGACCCGGCGCTCTCGGGGCTTCCGGCGTTCCTCACGAAGAATCCGGGGTTGAACTCCGGGTTCATGATGGCGCAGATCGTGGCTGCGGCGCTGGTCAACGAGCTCAAGCTGCGGGCGGTGCCGGCGAGCGTGGATTCGATCACCACGGATGCGAACAAGGAAGACCACGTCTCGATGGGGGTAGCGGCGGCCCTGAAGGCGCGGGAGTCGGTTCGGCTGCTCGAGACGGTGCTGGCGCTGGAGCTCCTCGCGGGGGCGCAGGCGCTGGAGTTCCTGAAGCCGCTGCGGCCGGGCAAGGGCGTGGAGGTGGCGTACGGGCTGATCCGTGAGGTCGCGGAGCCGCTGGAGCGGGACCGGGAGCTGGGCGCCGAGCTGGCGGCGGTGGAAGGGATGATCCGGGAGGGCCGGTTCGCGGCGATCGCGCGTTCGGCGCGGGAGGTGGAGGCGTGAGCGCGCTGCTGTTCCGGGGCGCGTCGGAGGTGGTGACGTGCGAGTCCACCGCGGAGACGTCCGTGCTGCGGGGGGTGGCGGTGGTGGTGGAGGGGGGCAGGATCGCCGCGGTGGGTCCGGAGTCCGAACTCGTGGCGCGGCATCCCGCAGCCGAGACCGTGGACTGCGCCGGCGGCGTGCTCACGCCCGGGCTGATCGACTCGCATACGCATGCCGTGTTCGGCCGGTGGCGGGCGGATGAGTACATGCTGCGCTGCCGGGGGATGTCGTACATGGAGATCGCGCGGCGGGGCGGCGGGATCAATGCGTCGGTGCGGGATCTCCGTGAGCGTTCCGAGGACGAGTTGGTGGAGCTCACCCGGGTACGGCTGGCGGAGATGCTGTCGCTCGGGACCACGACGGCCGAGGTCAAGAGCGGCTACGGGCTCCGGACGGAAGACGAGCTGAAGATGCTGCGGGTGATTCGCCGGCTCGGCGAGGAGGGGCCGATGGACCTGGTGCCGACCTTCCTGGGCGCGCACGAGGTGCCTCCGGAGTACCGGGACCGGCGCGACCGGTACGTGGAGCTGGTGATCCATGAGATGATCCCCGCCGTGGCCGAAGGAGGCCTGGCGGTTTTCTGTGATGTGTTCATGGAGCCGGGCGTGTTCAGCGGGGAGGAGGCGAGGCGGATCCTGGAGGCGGGGCTGGAGCACGGTCTGATCCCGAAGCTGCATGCGGATGAGCTGGAGCCGTCCGGGGGCGCGGAGCTGGCGGTGGAATTGGGCGCGGCGTCGGCGGACCATCTCGGGCGGGTGAGCGACGAGGGGATCCGGGCGCTCGCGGGCTCGGACACGGTTGCCACGCTGCTTCCGGCCACGTTGTTCTTCCTGGGCAAGCGGGACTATGCGCCTGCGCGTAGGCTGATCGACGCGGGCGCAACGGTGGCGCTGGCCACGGATTTCAATCCGGGCTCCGCACCGGGTTCGGGGCTTCCGCTGGTGATGACGATGGCGTGCTCGCAGATGGGGATGGAGCCGCTCGAGGCGCTGGTTGCGGCCACGGCGGGCGGCGCGCGGGCGCTGCGGTTGGAGGACGGGCGGGGCACGTTGCGGGTGGGCGCGCCGGCGGACCTGGTGTTGTGGGGCGTGGATGACCATCGCCAGATCCCGTACCGGTTCGGCGCACCGCTGGTCCGCGGGGTGTGGAAGCGAGGCGAGCGGGTGCGATGAGTTCTTGTATTCGCGGACGGTCGCTGGTATCATTGGTCGGATGACCATGCGGGTCCTGGAATCGGTGCCGAACTTCAGCGAAGGCCGGGACCTCGGCGTGGTCCGGGCGATCGTCGGCGCCATCGAGGGAGCGGGCGCCGAGGTCCTCGATTGGTCCGCGGATCCGGATCATCACCGGTGCGTCATCACGATGGTGGGGCCGCCGGAGGTGGTGGAGGACGCAGCGGTCGCGGGGGCGCGGGTGGCGCGGGACGCGATCGACCTGCGGCGTCAAAAGGGCGTACATCCGCGGATCGGCGCGCTCGATGTCCTTCCGTTCGTCCCGCTCGCCGGCCTGGACCTCGAGGATGCGCGGCGGAGCGCCCGGAAGGTCGGGGCGCGAATCGCGGACGAGCTCGGGATCCCGGTCTACTTCTACGGTCAGGCGTCGGAGCCGAGGGGCCGGGAGCTGGCGGAGCTACGCCGCGGTGGATACGAGCGCCTGGTGCGGGGCTGGCCGGACGATCGGGTGCCGGACCTGCTGCCGGCCGGATGGCCCTATCCGGGCGCACACCCGACCGCCGGCGCGGTCTGTGTGGGTGCGCGGTCGTTGCTCCTTGCCTGGAACGTCTACGTGACCGGGCTCGAACTCGCGGAAGCGGCGCGGATCGCATCGGCCATCCGGGAGGCAGGCGGTGGATTCCGGGGGCTGCGCGCGCTCGCTCTGGAGCTCCCGTCGCGCGGGGAGATCCAGATTTCGATGAATCTCACGGAGGTCACGGAGACCTCGCCGCTCGCGGTCCTGCGTCGCATCGAGGAAATGGTCGAGGCGCGCGGCGGGAGGACGAACGGGGTGGAAGTGATCGGCATGATCCCGGACGAGCTCGTCTTCCCGGCGGCGGTGGAGCGGCTGTCGTTGCGGGATGCGACGATGGACCGGCTCCTGTCCCGTCGTCTTGCAGCATACCTGTCACGCGTCGAGCAATCCCCTGTCCCACGGTACGAATGAGGTCGATCACGAAGCTGAAGGAGAAGGCCAGGCTCCACGAGCAGGAGGAGCGCTGGGAGGAGGCCATCGAGGCTTATCTCCAGGTGATCCGTGCGGGAGATGAGCGTGAGGGCGAGGTCGAACTCAGCGTATTCAACCGGATCGGGGACCTGTACCTCCGGCTCGGCCGGGTGGCCGAGGCGGTGAACTATTACGAGACGGCGGCCGCGCGTTACGCGGAGGCGGGGCTGTACAACAACGCCATTGCGTTGTGCAACAAGGCGTTGCGGTACATGCCGGAGCAGACGCACCTGCTGCGGCGGCTGGGCGAATACTGCGCGGCGCAGGGCTTCATGCACGATGCGCGGCGCTGGTACCTGGAGTACGCGGAGCAGATGATGCTGCGCGGCTCGGACCGGGATGCGTTCTCGGCGCTTCAGGAATTCGCGGACCTGTCGGCGGATCCGACGATCCGGGAGATCCTGGGCCGGCATCTGAAGCTGCAGGGGCTGACGGAGGAAGCGCGCACCCAGTTCGTGCTGGCGTACGAGCAGCGGTACCGGGCGGGGGAAGAGGAGGAGCTGGAGAAGCTGAAGGCGGAACTGCTGGAGCTGGATCCGGAGATCGACTTCGCCCAGATCGAAGCGGAAGTGGCGGCGAAGATCGCGGAGGAAGCAGAACGCCAGGCAGCGGTGGCGGCGTATGACCCGCTGTCGCTGGGGGCGATCTCCCTGGAGGGTCCGGCTGCGGGTGCGGATGAGGAGCGCAGGGCGGCGGAGGAAGAAGGCGACGATGTCCAGGCCTCCGCCGCGGTGGAACCCGCCCCCGCGGCGTGGATGGCGGAGGCCGCGGAGGCGGAGCCGACCGCCGGGGCCGGGGTGGATGCGCCGGCGGCCGAGGACCGGGTGGAGCCGGAAGCCGCGGAGGTCGAGGCATCGGGCGAGGAGGAGTACGGGGACGACGTCGCCGAGTCAACGGAGCCGTTGCCGTACCTGGACCTGGACGATGGGCCGACGGTGGAGGCGGCGGGAATCGAAACCGGGACGGAGGACGCTCCCGCTCTGGAGGTATCGCTGGGCGAAGGTGCCGGGCTGCTGGACGTCACCGGTGAAGAGGAGATGTGGGCCGGGAGCGTCTCGCTGGACTCCGGGGAGGAGGATCCCCTCACCCTGATCGACGATGGCCGGGCGCTGGCCGCGGTCGGACAGATCACCGAGGCGGTGCGGCGGCTGGAGCGGGCCCACGAAGCGCTGGCGGCGGCGGAACGGTACGGGGATGCGCTGAGCGCCGCGGAAGAGCTGGTGCAGCTCGATCCGGACAACGTGAGCGCGCATCAGAGCCGCGTGCAGTACGCGGTCATGGTGGGGGACGAGCAGCGTCAGCTCGCGGCGTACATGGACCTCGGAGCCTGCCTGGAGCGGGCTGGCGAGGCCGCGAAGGCGGAGTCCGTGTACCGGCACGTCCTGGAGTTGTGGCCGGAGTATGAAGGGGCGCGGACCGCGCTCCGAGGGGTGGCGGGTGGGAGCGCGGTGCCGGAGGGCGGCCCGGCCGCGGCCGGGGACGAGGGAGATTACATCGACCTCGGCGGATTGCTGCGGGAGGAGGAGGGCGAGGCGACCACGCGGTTCGTGGTGCCGGACGAGGAGCCGTCCGGGGACGAGGAGCGGGACTTCGCGGAGATCCTCGAGCAGTTCAAGACGCACCTGCGGCAGCACGTCGCGGTGGATGACCGGGCCAGCCATTACGATCTGGGCATCGCGTTCAAGGAGATGGGACTGATCGACGAGGCGATCGCCGAGTTCCAGATCGCGCTGCGGGGCGGGCACGCGCCGCTCAAGGTGTACGAGGAGCTCGGCCATTGCTTCATGTTGAAGGATCAGCCGAACGTGGCGGTGAAGATCCTCCAGCGCGCCCTGGAGCTGGAGTCGGCGAACGAGCTGGAGCTCCTGGGCATCTACTACCACATGGGTCGCTGCTACGAGGCGTTGGGCAAGGCGGAGCTGGCCCGGGACGCGTACGAGCGGGTGATCAGCCTGGATCTGAACTTCGGCGATGTAGCGGAACGGCTGGCGCGGCTTTGACAATGAGCGGGACGGCCAATACCTTTGGGCCGTTCGTGATAACCCTTGACCCCCATAGGGAGTAGATGCTTCGCACTGCACCGCCGAAGCTCGCCCAGATCCAGCGGCCCGTGCGCGACCGGTTGGAAGCGGTCGTGGAGGAGCTGCGGCGCATTGTCGTCGCGGACTTCACGCCGATCGAAGAGGTGAACGAGTACCTCCTCAGGCTGCGCGGGAAGCTGTTCCGGCCCATGCTCGTGCTGCTGTCGAACGAGATCGGCGACCGGCCACGGCCGGAAGCGGTCACGCTCGCGGCCGTGGTAGAGCTGGTGCATCTGGCGACGCTGGTCCATGACGACGCGGTCGACCACTCGGTCCTGCGCCGCGGCATGCCCACGGTGAACGCGTTGTGGAATCACCAGACCGCGGTCATCATGGGCGACTATCTCTACAGCCGGTCGGTCACGGAACTTGCAGCGCTCGGGCGGATCGAGCTGATCCGCGTGCTGTCCCGAGCCGCGAACGAGATGAGCGTTGGCGAGATGCGCCAGCTCATGGCGAGCGACGTGCTGCGCTTCACGGAGACGGAGTACTACCGGCTCATTGCGTGCAAGACGGCGTCGCTCATGTCCGCGGCGTGCGAGATGGGCGCGCTGGTCGGCGATGAGACGTACCGGGAACCGCTCGCGCGGTTCGGCCACTATCTCGGGATGGCGTTCCAGATCGCGGACGATCTCCTGGACTACACGGAGACGGAGGCGGTCACGGGGAAGCCGTCCGGACACGATCTGCGGGAGCACAAGGTCACGTTGCCGTTGATCGCGGCGTACGGCGTGATGGAGCCACCGGAGCGGCGGGAGATCGAGGCGTTCTTCGCCGATCCGGAGCCGACGGACGAAGGGATCGAGCGGGTCGTCCAGCTGGTCCGGGAGCACGGTGGCCTCAAGTATGCCCGGGACCGCGCCGAGGAGTACGGGGCGCTGGCGGCGGAGTCGCTGGCGACGCTGCCGCCGTGCGAGGCGACGGACGCGCTCCGGGACGCGATCACCTACGTGATCGACAGACGACGGTAGCTGTGTTGTATGGAACCCCTTGAAGTAGGATCGGTAAGATGATCGGCCCGCGACGCCGGAGTCTGAGTCGGCTGGTCTGGGCAGCGGTCATTGGTCTGTTCATCGGGGCGCTGCTGACGCAGCTCGCCACGATGTACCTGCCGGACAGCGCGACGCGGCAGGTGCTGACGACCACCGTCTCCGCCTCCCTGGGCCCCCTGGGAATCGACCTGCTCGCGGTGGCGTTCGTACTCGGTCCATTGACCATCAATCTGAATGCGCTGAGCCTGGTCGGCGTCCTGATCGTGGCGCTGATCGTACGGAACTGGCTCTAGCCCGAACGCGGAGAGAAGCAAATGCCGTTTGGTAGCCTGGGCATGGGCGAGATCGTGGTGATCCTGGTCATCTTCTTGCTGCTGTTCGGCGCCCGCAGGTTGCCGGAACTCGGCGGGGCGCTCGGCAAGGGGATCCGGGAGTTCAGGCGGTCCGTTCGGGAGATCCAGTCCGAGCTGAACGAGCCGGTGGACCAGGTCCGGGAGCTCCAGCCGAGACGGGACACGGCGGCGGTCCCGCCGGCGGGAGGCTCGACGGTGGCGGCCAGCTCGGAGAGGCCGAAAGAGGCTGAAGCGCAGCAGGGCTGACAGGACGATTGAAGAAAGCGCCCGGCAACGGAGGTTGCCGGGCGCTTCTCGTTTCAGGTCATCCGGGCGCAGCCGTGGGATCCGCCTGGATCACACCCTGGTCATCACCAGCCCAACGCTCCCGCGGTAGCGGCCGCTGCCTGCTGGCGGTAGGTCTGTCGGTTGTCGACGATCTTCGCGCGATCGCGGAGATCGTTCAGGAACTGGTTGACCCGATCCTGCTCGAGATTGGCCATGACGACCGAGCGGAGCAGTTCCTTCTGGGCCTCGAAGGCCTCGCGGTCCGCCTCGACGCGCTCGACGGTCTGGACGATGTAGACCGCGTTGTTGGCCTCGACCACGCCGCTGATCTGCCCCTCGGCGAGACCGAACGCGGTGCCGATCACGGCGTTCTGCATGCCGATCCCGGGCACGAATTCGAAGCGCGAGAAGGGACCGGCCTCGCCGACCTCGAGCTGATGGGCGGCGGCGAGGTCATCCAGCGTCCGGCCCTGGCGGATCTCATCCACGTAGCCCCGGGCGATCTGACGCGTGCGCTCCAGCTTCTTCTGGTACGCGAGCGTCGTCCGGATGCTCGGGGTTGCTTCGTCCAGCGGCAGCACGGACGCGGGGAAGCGCTCGACGAGCTCGACCATGTAGAACGCGGACGGCGTTTCGAAGACCGGGCTCACGTCGCCGGGCTCGGCCTCGTTCAATGCCCACTCAACGGCATCATCCACGGGACCGACCCCCGGGACGAACGCGAAGCCCTCGACCAGCTCCGCCGGACGGACCGCAAGGCCGAGCTGCTGGGCGGCTTCCTCCAGGCTCGCGGCCTTCTCGCCCAGGGTCTCGAGCGAGTCCGCCAGGATGAGGAGGCGATCCTCGGACTCCGGCGTCAACTCGATCGGGATCAGGATGTGCCTGGCGCGGGCTTCGTCGCCGTTGCGGCTCTCGACCCGGATGAGGTGGTAGCCGAACTGCGTGAGGACCGGCTCGCTGACCTGGCCGATCGGGAGCGAGAAGACGGCCTGGTCGAACGGCTGGACCATCTGGCCCCGGGAGAAGGTGCCGAGGTCGCCGCCCTGGGCAGCGGAGCCGGGATCCGCGGACTCGCGCCGGGCGATCTCCTCGAAGTCCCCGCCGGCGAGGATCTCCTCCCGCAGGGCTTCAGCCCTGGCGCGGGCGGCCGCGCTGTCCTCCGCCGTCACGGCCTTCTCGAGCACGGCCATGCGGACCGACGCGCGGGCGTTCTGCCGGAATTCGTCCTCGTTGGCCTTGTAGTACGCCTCGATCTCCTGCTGCGTGACGGAGACGTCGGTGTCCGCCACGAGCCGGGCCGGATCGAGCACGAGGTAGCGGATCCGGACCCTTTCCTCACGGTCGCGCCAGAGCCGCCAGAGCTCCGAGTCCGGGACGTAGATCCCCGCCACGACCTGCTGGAAGAGCTTCGCGCGCGGGATGACATCCCGGTAATACGCCTCGAGCTGGAGGAGCAACTGCTCGTCCGCCGCGGGCGAAGCGAGGAACTGGTGGTACTTGGCGAGGTCGAACTGGCCGTCGGTGTGGAACAGCTCGTTCTCGAGGAACTCGGGCGGAGGCGAGAAACGGGCGGCCTGTCGGATCTCGGTCTCGGTGACCTGGATCCCGCGGCGGCGGAGCTCCTGCTGGAGAAGCCGCTGCAGGACGAGCTGGTTCCAAGCGGCATCCTCGATCTGCCGGGTCTGGGCAGTCGTGATGGGCTCACGCTGCTGCTGGGCCTGCTGGTCGTACAGGTTCTGATAGACCCGGTTGTACTCATCGGCGGTGATCGGGTCGCCGTTGACGCGGCCGATCTCACCGCCGGTGAGCGCGGCGCTGCTCCGGCCGCTGAAATCCATGCCCCACTCGAAGACCATGAGACCGACGAAGGCGAGCGCGGTGATCAGCATGATCACCTTCGTCTTCTCGCGGAGTTTGTGCATCATAATACCGCGTCTCCCGCCACCGGACGGTGTGGAAAAGGCTACCAGATCAAAGAATTACAAGTTAACGATGTGGAACCGGAGTTTCAACCCGATTGGGCGGGCGAAGTTCCGGCGCCGGAGGGGGGCGGGGCGGGGGAGGCGATGGCGGCGGTCGGGGTGGGAGGGGACGGCCGGCGCGGCCGGGGCAAGGGCGTTGGCGGCGGACGTTTGCGGCGATCGGGGGGAGTGCGGGGGTGACGATGGCTGCGTTGACAGCGGGGCTGCGCACGCTCTATCTTCGGCATCTCACCCACGCATCTTTCCGTAAGAACCTCCGTGGAGTTGGGTTCCATGGCCGAGTCCCGGCGCGATGAAATTGCGAAGCTGGAAGCGCTCTACTCCGAGAATCCGGATGGGCGGGTGTTCACACATCTCGCGGAGGCGTATCGGCGTGCGGGCGAGCCGGAGCGGGCGCGGGAGATATTGGAGCAGGGGCTCGGGCGTCATCCGGAGTACGCGAGTGCGCACGTCGTCCTCGGGCGGGTCCTCGTGGATCTGGGGAGGGCGGAGGAAGCGGAGCGTGCGTTCCGGCGGGTCCTGGAACTCGATCCGCAGAACCTGGTGGCGACGCGGGCGCTGGCGGATCTGGCGCGGGACGCGGGGAAGATCGAGGAGGCGCTGGGCTACTACCGCAAGCTCCAGGAGGTGGACGCACGAAACCCGGAGCTGGATGAGATCGTCCGGTCGCTCGAGGGGCAGGTGAGTGGCGTGGCGTGGGACGCGGCGGCTCCGTACGACAGCGAGGGGCCGGGGCACGGCGGGGACGCGGTGCCGGCGGACGGCGCGCCTGGAGGCTGGTCGGCCGACCCGGTGGAGGCCGTCGGTGCGGGATCGGACCCGTGGGGCCCGGCCGACGATTTCGTGGGCGGCTGGGAAGCGGAACCGATCGATTTCGAGGGCGATGCGGCGGCTACCGGGTTGGACGGCGTCGAGGCAGAGTACCCCGGATCCGAATACTGGCCCGGACCGGGGCCGGACGAAGTCGTGGGGGCGGAGAGCGAGCCCGCGATGGGGGCTGACGGGGCGGGCTGGGAGGAAGCCGCCGAGGCCGGGGATGAGGAGTACCCGAGGCCGGTGGGATTCGCGCCGGGCGCGTTCGCGGGGTCGACGTCGCAGGATGATGCGGATGACCTGCTGGACGTGACGATCGGGAGCGGTGCATCGATCGAGTCCATGGACGCCGTGGCGAGCTGGGACGTGACCGGGATCGACATGGATGAGGTGGAGCCGGGCGCCACGGCCGCGGAAAGCGGGGGGGCGATCGACTTCGATCTGGCGGTGGTGGAATCCGGTGACGAACCGTCGGCCGGCGCCGCGGAGGGCGAGCTCGATGTCGCCGAATCCGGACCCGAGCCCGGCGGCTACGAGGCGGCCGAGCCGGCGGCCTCCGGTGCCGGGTGGGCCGGTGACGAATCCGGCGGCGCGGGTTGGGCCGAGGCGGAAGCTCTCGAGGCGGGATCGGGGGCGTCCATGGCGGGAGATGACGCCGGGGAAGAAGGCGCGGCGGTCGAGGAGCCCACTGCGGATCACGAGGCGGCGACGCCGGCCGGTACGACGTGGGAGGCGGAGGACGGGTGGGACGTGGACGACGTGGTGACCGCGGCCGATTGGGATGAAGGCGCCTACGACGACTGGACGCAGGAAGAGCCGACCGGCGGCGACTTCGAGGACGTCGGCGCCGAGGAGACCTGGGCGGTGGCGGAGCCCTGGACGGGAGGGGAGTCGGCAGGCGATGAGCCGTGGGCCGCTGCCTCTGCCGACGGGGCGACGGAGGGGGCGTCGGAGTTCGAAGCGTCGACGACGGATTTCGGCGAACCGGTGCAGGATGCCGGTGAACCGGCGTGGGAGCCCGAAGCGCCGGTGACGGAGATGATCGGGGAGGCGTCGGAGTATGGGGAGCCGACGCCGGAGGCCGAGGCGCCGTCGCAGGGATTCGAATCGGCCGGGTTCGAGGCCGCAGGAGGCGCGGCGGGGATCGCCGCCGAGGCCTGGGGGGTTGGCGAGGCGGCGCCGGATCTCGAGGAGCCGGTCGCGGCTCACGGGGAGCCTGCCCCGGAGTTTGGCGATGAAGTGGCCGAACACGTCGGGGACGAGGCGGAATCCGGAGAGCCGGTGTCGGAGATCGCGGAACCCTGGGCGGAGTTCGAGGAGTCGAGCGTGGAGGCGGCCGCGCCGGACGCGGAGGCCGAGCCGGCGGCGGACGAACTCGAGGCAGAGCTGGAAGCCGGCGAAACGGAGGAGGTCGTCGAGCCCGCGGACGCCGGCATCGCGGCAGTGGAGGGCTTCGCCGCGGAAGGGGTCGAGGAAGCGGACGTGGATCCGTTCGCCGGGCCGGGCGGCTACGACGAGGAGGACGCGTTCGGTGGCGAGGTGGTGACGGAGACGCTCGCGGAGCTGTATCTTGCGCAGGGTCTGAACGAGCGGGCCGTCGAGGTCTACGAGGAGCTCCTGCGGCGTCGGCCGGGCGACCCGGTGCTGGAGGAGCGGTTGAGGGAGGCGCTCGCGGGGACCGGCCAGGTGCGGGCTATGGGACCCGAGGCGGATGATCGGGCCGGTGGAGCGGCGGAGGCGATGGAAGACGAATCGGAGCTGGAGTCGGTAGAGTCGTTCTGGACGGGTGGCAGCGGAGCGGTGGTGGGAGACGCTGCGGGGGAGGACGCGCTCTACGGCCTGGACGAGCCGGTGGAGGCCGCCGCGGAGCCGGACGAGGCGCCGGTCTCGGCGTACCTGCAATCGTTGCTGGCGTGGCGGCCGGCGCGGGCGGTCGTGGAGGGGTTCGGGGTACCGGTCGGAGAGCCGGCGGGGATGGATGATGTGGATGCGCTGTTTGCGCCGCGGGCGGAAGGCCCCGGGAGCGGGATGGGCGGCGGACCGGCGCCGGCCGCGGATGCGGCGGGTGCTCCGCAGGACGGGTCCGGGAGCGGTTCCGACCCGGATGATGACGATGACCTGGAGATGTTCCGGGCGTGGCTCCAGAGCCTGAAGCGCTGAGGATCGGCGTCGTCCACGGCCCGAATCTGAATCTCCTGGGTCGGCGTGAGCCCGAGGTCTACGGTCGGGCCTCGCTGGCCGAGGTGAACGATGCGGTGCTTGAACTCTGCCGCCACCTGGGCGTGGAGGTGGAGACGTTCCAGTCCAACAGTGAAGGCGGGCTGGTGGACTACGTGCAGGAGGCAGCGGAGCGGGTCGCGGGCTTCGTGGTGAACGCGGGCGCGTACACGCACACGAGCATCGCGCTGCGCGACGCTCTGGTCGGCGTGGGCCGTCCGTTCGTGGAGGTCCATCTATCGAACATCTATGCCCGCGAGCGGTTCCGACATCGGTCGCTGCTCGCCGACAAGGCGGTGGGGACGGTGTCGGGATTCGGGGTGGAGAGCTACCTCCTTGGCATTCGAGGGCTGGTCAGCCATCTTCGAGGGTCGGGTTGAGGGGAGCGGGCACAGGAGTCGAGAGGGAGAGGACGGAATGGAGATTGGCGACGAGCAGGTCTCGGCGCAGCAGGAAGTCGAGGGAGCGGGGGAGAGCGGATCTGTGGCCGGGGTGGACGAGAAGCTGGACGGAGCGGGCGGGGCCGCGAACCCGATGAATGGACGGGAAGGCGCAACGCGCGGCGCCGCGCGCAACGGCGAAGGCGGGGGCCTGGGCGTGGTTGTGCCAACGGCAGCCAATGGTGCGATGATCGATCTCGATTTTGTACGTGGCCTGATCGAGGCGGTGGATGGGAGCGGGATAGATACGCTGGAGATCACGCGGGGCGGCACGCGGATCCGTATTTCGAAGACGCCGCCGTCGGCGGCGCAGGTGGTGGGCGCTCCCGCCGTGGCGCAGGTGCCGGCCGGGATGCCGGGCGCCCCGGTCTATCTGCCCGCGCCGCCGCAGCAGCAGCCGGCGCCGCCCCCCGCCCCGGCGGCAGGGACGGCATCCGCGCCTTCGGAAGCGGCCGCGGAGGCGGAGGCCGCGGCGCCTGCCCGCAACCTGGTGGAGGTGAAGTCCCCGATGGTCGGGACGTTCTACCGGGCGCCGGCTCCGGAAGCGCCTCCGTACGTCGAGGTGGGGTCGCACGTCACGAAGGGTCAGACGCTGTGCATCCTCGAGGCGATGAAGCTCATGAACGAGCTGGAGTCCGAGGTGGACGGCATCGTACGGGAGATCCTGGTCAACAACGCGGACCCGGTGGAGTACGGACAGGTGCTCTTCCGGATCGAGCCGACCGGCAAGTAACGAGAGGGGCCGAATCCTGGCGGGTGCGCCAGGGGTTCGTCCCCGCAGCCGGGAGCGGCAGCCACGGCGCCCATCGGCCGATGCCGGTGGGCGGTCGTGTGGCTGAGGGGATGGCCGGATCGGCCGGTGAACCACAGGGGCCAGAATCGGAATGTTCCGGAAAGTCCTGATAGCGAACCGGGGCGAGATCGCGCTCCGGGTGATCCGCGCGTGCCGGGAACTCGGGATCCGGACGGTCGCGGTATACAGCGAGGCGGATCGCGAGTCGTTGCACGTGCGTTTCGCGGATGAGGATGTGTGCATCGGTCCGCCGCTGGCGCGGGACAGCTATCTGAACATCCCGCGGCTGATCGCGGCGGCGGAGGTCACGGGGGCGGACGCGATCCATCCCGGGTACGGGTTCCTCGCGGAGAACGCCGAGTTCGCGGAGATCTGCGAGCGGTCGGACATCGTGTTCATCGGGCCGACGGCGGAGCAGATCCGGCTGATGGGAGACAAGGCGGTTGCGCGGCGGACGATGGCGGCCGTGGGCGTGCCGACGGTTCCGGGGACGGACGCGGTGAGCGATCCGGAAGAGGCGCTGGAGGCGGCGCGGGAGATCGGATTCCCCGTGTTGATCAAGGCGGCGGCCGGCGGGGGCGGCAAGGGGATGCGGGTCGCCCTCGACGAGGCGGGGTTCGTGGGCCAGTTCCAGCTGGCGCAGAACGAAGCGAAGGCGGCGTTCGGGGATCCGTCGGTCTACCTGGAGAAGTACCTGGCCCGGCCGCGGCACGTGGAGGTGCAGGTCCTGGGCGACAGGTACGGGCGGATCGTGCACCTGGGCGAGCGCGAGTGCTCGATCCAGCGGCGCCACCAGAAGCTGATCGAAGAAGCGCCCTCGCCCGCGGTGACGCCGGAGCTGCGGGCCGCGATGGGTGAAGCGGCCGTCCGGGGCGCCGAGGCGATCGGGTACATGTCCGCGGGGACGATCGAGTTCCTGCTGGATGAGGACGGCAAGTTCTACTTCATGGAGATGAACACCCGGATCCAGGTGGAGCATCCGGTCACGGAGCTGGTGACGGGTGTCGACCTGGTGAAGGAGCAGATCCGGATCGCGGCGGGCGAGCGGCTGAGCGACTCGGTGAAGAGCGGGATGGAGTTCCGTGGGCACGCGATCGAATGCCGGATCAACGCGGAGGATCCGTCGCGGAACTTCCAGCCGAGTCCGGGCACGATCACGACGTTCCATCCGCCGGGCGGGCCCGGGGTCCGGGTGGACACGCATGCGTATGCGGGATACCGGGTGCCGCCCTACTACGACTCGCTGATCGGGAAGCTGATCGTACACGGCAACACGCGAGAGGAAGCGATCGCGCGGATGCGCATCGCACTGGAGTCGTTCATCATCCAGGGCGTGCACACGACGATCCCGTTCCTGCTGGAGATCCTGGATACGCCGGAGTTCCGGGCGGGGCAGGTGGACACGAAGTTCCTGGAGCGGTGGGTAGAGCAGCGGGCGACGGCGGCGACGTGAGACTCGACGTATACTTCACCCCGGCCGAGCTGGGCGCGTCCGACCTGGAGGGGCGGACGGCGGTGGTCATCGACGTGCTCCGGGCGACGAGCACGATCATCGAGGCGCTCGCGAACGGAGCGCGGGCGGTGTGCCCTGCGGGGACGACGGATGAAGCGGTGGTGCTGGCGCAGAAGCTGGGGCGCGAGCACGTGCTGCTGTGCGGTGAGCGGAAGAGTCTGAAGATTCCGGGGTTCGACCTGGGCAACTCGCCGCTGGAGTTCACGGCCGAGCAGGTAGCGGGGAAGACGCTGGTCATGAGCACGACGAACGGGACGCCGGCGCTGCTGGCTGCGTCTGGCGCGCGGCGGGTGCTGGTGGCCGGGTACCTGAACCTGTCGGCGGTGGCACGGGAGCTCGCGGAAGAGGGCGAGGCGGTGAGCATCGTGTGCGCGGGGCGGGAGCGCCGGTTCGCGCTGGAGGATGCGGTGTGCGCCGGGCACCTGGCGCTCGCGCTGCGGGAACAGCTCGGACGGGGGCTGGTGTTGAACGATGCGGGCGCGGTCGCCGTGGCCATGGCGCGGGGTTTCGGCCGATCGCCGTTGGAGGCGATGAGGCGGACGGCGGCGGCCCGGCAGCTGGTGGAGGCGGGACTGGGGGCGGACGTGGAGTTCTGCGCGGCGGTGGACCGGGTCGCGATCGTGCCGGAGTTTCGCCAGCACCAGATCACGGTAGCCGGCTGAGGCGCTACGGAGGGCCATGCTGAATCCGTCGCAGAGGCAAGATCTGCTGGGGCTTGCGCTGCTGACGCTCGCGCTGTTCCTGCTGCTGAGCCTGGTGCCGGAAGCGGCGGTTCGCGTGGTGGACGTGTTTCCGTCCGGGAACGTCATGGGCGTTCTCGGCGGGCGGATCCGGGATTGGGGCTATCGGTTCCTCGGCGTCGGGATCCCCGTGATCGTTCTGCTGCCCGCCCTGGGCGGCGCGGTCTGCTTCGGCTGGCTGGACCGGGGGAAGGCGCTGCGGTGGGGCGGGCTGGGGCTCGGGCTCGCCCTGCTCGTTCCCATCGGGCTCTCGCTGATTCCGTGGTCCGGGGTCACGCCGGCAGGCTGGCTGGGCACGACGGTCGGCGAGCCGCTCCGCCAGGTCCTGGGGTGGCTGGGCACGGCACTGACGCTGGTCTTCCTCACCCTGGCGCTGTTCGTGGCGACGGTCGGGTGGAATCCGGGATCGGCGCTGGCCCGCGGCGGCGCGTGGGCCGCCCGGCTGCTGGCGGCGGGGGTGCGGTGGGGCTTTAACGCGGGGAAGGCGCTCGCGGAACGGCGGGCCAAGGAGCGGCCGGCCGCTGCTGCGGCCGAAGCGGAGCCGGACCCGGAACCGGAACCGGAGCCGGAGCCGGTGGCCGGAGGCGCGGCGGCGATCGCGGAGCCGGGGAAGCGACGGCCGCGGGCGCTGCCGGCGAAGCCGAAGCGGGCGCCGGAACTGGAGCTCGAAGACCCGGGCGACCCGGGCTCGGAGGACCGCCCACCGCTCGAGCTGCTGTCCGAAGCGCCGCCGTCGAGCTCTTCGCTGACCGAGCAGGAGCTCGACCGGCTGGGGAACGTGCTGATCGAGACGCTGCGCACGTTCAAGGTCGAAGGTCGCATCGGCGGCCGCACCACGGGCCCGGTGGTCACGCAGTTCGAAGTGATTCCGGCGCCGGGGGTGAAGGTGAACCGGATCGCGGCGCTGGACGCGGACCTGGCGCTGGCGCTGAAGGCGCCGAGCGTGCGGATCGTGGCGCCGATCCCGGGGAAGGGGGCGGTGGGCGTCGAGGTGCCGAATCCGGAGCCGGAAGTGGTCTATCTCCGGGAGATCCTGGAGACGCCGGAGTTCCGGCGCGGGCGCGCGCAACTCCCCCTGGCGCTCGGGAAGGATCTCACCGGTCGGCCGTACGTGGCCGACCTCGCCCGCATGCCCCACCTCCTGATCGCGGGTGCCACAGGGTCCGGCAAGTCGGTGTGCATCAACACGGTCATCACGAGCCTCATCTACCGGCATCCTCCCCAGCGGCTGCGCATGCTCATGATCGACCCGAAGATGGTCGAGCTGAGCATGTACTCGGATCTGCCTCACCTGCGGCATCCGGTGGTGACGGACCCGAAGGACGCATCGGTCGTCCTGAAGTGGGCCGTGTACGAGATGGAGCGGCGGTACGAGCTCCTGAAGGAGAACGGCTGCCGGTCGATCGCGGAGTTCAACCGGCGGGTCGCGGATGGGGCGGTGATCCGGCGGCCGGCGCCGGACGGCGAGGAAGGGGATCCGGACCGGTGGATCTATCGTGACGGCCCGCTCCCGTACATCGTGGTGGTGGTGGACGAGCTGGCGGACCTGATGATGGCGGTCCAGGCGGAGATCGAGAAGCCGCTGGCGCAGCTCGCGCAGAAGGCACGGGCGATCGGGATCCACCTGATCGTGGCCACGCAGCGGCCGAGCGTGAACGTGATCACGGGGCTGATCAAGGCGAACTTCCCGTGCCGGATCGCGTTCCGGGTCAGCTCGAAGGTGGATTCGCGGACGATCCTGGACCAGAACGGGGCGGATGCGCTGCTCGGGAACGGGGACATGCTCTTCCTGCCGCCCGGCCAGTCGGACCCGGTGCGGATCCAGGGCGCGTTCCTGCCGACCGCGGACACGGAGCGGATCATGGCCTGGTTCAGGGACGAGAACCGGGCCCGGCCGGTGGAGGAAGAAGAGGACATCCTCGAGTACGTGCGAGCGCGGGAGGCGGAGGAGGCCGGGGTGGAGGCTGCGGACGCGGCCGTGGAGGAGCGGGACCCGCTCTTCATGCAGGCGGCGGAGGTGTGCATCCAGTTCCAGCAGGGTTCGACGTCGCTGCTCCAGCGTCGCCTGCGAATCGGCTACGGCCGGGCGGCGCGGATCATCGACCAGTTGCACAACGCGGGGATCCTCGGGCCGCCGGACGGATCCAAGCCGCGGGAGGTGCTGGTCGGCTACGAGGCGCTGCACGCCCTGGAGGAACGAGAGTAGCGGGGTCGGGCCGAGGAGGATGCCGGAGCACGGCGTCCCGGCGCAGGGGGCGTCGCCCAGGAACGCAGGTTCCGTGACCGTGTACCACGATGGTCATCGGGACCTTTTTTCATGCGGTGACCATGAGGAAGATACTGATCGCAGTCGGGTCGGGGGTCGTGGCGGTGGTCATCGCGCTCGGCGCGCGGAACCAGTTCGCGAGCCGCGCGCAGCCCGGTGCGGCGGATGGGCCGGTGGAGGAGGCGCCCGCCACGCCTGCGCCGGGCGGCGTGGCGGGCGCGGACTCGCCCGTCGTGTTCGGCGATCCCGAGGGTCGTGGCGAGCAGGATGGGCATGACATCGACACGACGTCCCGGTCCGGTCCGGCGCCCGCCGGCGTGGGGGACGGGCCGACAGCCGGAGGAGCCGTTCCCCGCCCGGACGCCGATCCGGGCGTGCTGCCGGCGTCGGAGGTGAGCGAACGGGTGGGCGGCGCGGAGCCGGAGGCGACGGCGTCGGATACGCCGGAACCAGCCGCGTCGGAGGATGCGACGGAGATCCTTCGGCGGGCATCGGCGGCGTACGAGCGGGTCACGTCGCTCAGCGCGGCGTTCACGCAGCGGATGGACAACCGCGTCCTGGGCACCCAGGTGGTGAGCCGCGGGATGATGTACCAGCGCCATCCGGACCGTTTCCTGATGAAGTTCGAGGAGCCGGCGGGCGACATCATCGTGAGCGATGGCGAATACTTCTGGGTCTACTATCCGAGCGTCGACGAGAAGCAGGTGATCCGGATGCCGGTCCGGCAGGGGAACGCGGGCGCGGTGGACCTGCGGTCCCAGTTCGTCGGCGATCCGGTCCGGCGGTTCGAGGCGAAGCTGGAAGGGAAGGACGCGGCCGCGGGCCGGGAGGCGCACGTGCTGACGCTGGTGCCAAGGGAGCCGGTGGGGTACCGGCAGCTCCGCGTCTGGGTGGACGCGGCCGACCATCTGGTCCGGCGCTTCGAGATCGTGGAAGCGAACAGCAATACGCGCGCTTTCGAGCTCCGGGACCTGCGGATCAACCCGCGGCTGGACGATGACCTGTTCCGGTTCACGCCGCCGCCGGGTGCACGGATCGTGGACCGGAGCTGAGGCGTCGGGGGCCGGCCGCCCCGACGTTGATCCCCTCGGGCGGCGCCGGTATAATTCGCCGCGCGCCGCGTGGACAATCCCCTGAACAAGCGTAATGAAGAGGCGAGTGGAGAGCCGCAGCCTGCCGGTGCTTCCGGCGCGGCCGCAAGGAAGCGGGCCCGCGTCCGGAACGCCCGTGGACGCTGCGGGCAGTCCCCGTTCCGTGTCTGTCACCGAGGCGCCGCAGCGCGGGGCCGGCGGTGCGGGTGTGCGGATCGGGCTGGTCACGCTGGGCTGTGACAAGAACACGGTGGACAGTGAGCGGCTGCTCGCGCGGCTGGCGGCGTCCGGCGCGGAAGTGGCGCCCGGCCCCGAGGGCACGGACGTGGTCGTGATCAACACGTGCGGGTTCATCGACGTTGCCAAAGAGGAATCGATCGAGGCGGTGCTCGAGGCGACGCGGTGGAAGGCGGCCGGCCGGGTCCGGGCGGTGGTGGCGGTGGGTTGTCTGGTTCAGCGCTACAAGACGGAGCTGGAGGCGGAGATCCCGGAGGTCGACCTGTTCCTCGGCCTCACGGAGATGGACCGTCTGGTGCCGGAGCTGCAGGCGCGGGGGCTCCTGGGCCGGGGGGACGACGGGGTGCCGAACATGGAGCGGCCGCTTCGCCTGCTCACCGGGCGTTCCCGGCACTCCACGTTCCTGAAGATCAGCGAGGGGTGCGACCACACGTGCGCGTTCTGCGCGATCCCGCTGATGCGCGGGAAGCATCGGTCCACGCCGATCGAGCGGCTGGTGCGAGAAGCGCAGGAGCTCGAGGCGGCCGGCGTGGTGGAGCTCGGCCTGGTCAGCCAGGACACCACGTGGTACGGGCGGGACTGGCGGCGTACCGGCGGACCCGGCGGGGCGGACGGGGAGCTGTTCGTCGGCCGGGTGTTCCCGCGGATGCGGCACGTGGCGTCGGAGGCGGCGGATGTACGGGGTGTCGGATCGGGCGACGTCGCCTATCCACCCCCGGCGCGTGACCTCACCCTGCGCGGCGGGGACGGACGCCGCGCGGGTGGGCCGGGCCGACTCCCCGAGCTGCTCCGGGCGCTCCTCTCGGAGACGGGGATCCCCTGGTTCCGGCTCTACTACATGTACCCGTCGGGGATCACGCCGGAGCTGGTGGAGCTCATGGCGAGCGAGCCGCGGATCGTGCCGTACCTGGACATGCCGATCCAGCACGGCTCGGACGCGGTGCTGAAGCGGATGCGCCGGCCGGAGCGGCAGGCCACGATCCGGGAGCGGGTGCGCTGGCTCCGGGAAGCGATCCCGGACCTGGCGCTGCGGACCACGGTGATCGTGGGCTTCCCGGGCGAGACGGAGGAAGACTTCGAGGCGCTGCTCGAGCTCTTGGAAGAGATCGAGTTCGACCACGTGGGCGCGTTCCCGTACTCGCCGGAGGAGGGCACGCCGGCGGCGGCGATGCCGGACCAGGTGCCGGAGTCGGTGAAGCGGGAGCGGCTCGAGGCGCTCATGGACGTGCAGCGGGGGATCTCGCTGGCGCGGAACGAGGCCCAGGTCGGGCGCGAGCTGACGGTGCTGGTCGATCGGGTGGCGACCCCGGAGGAAGCGTCCCGGGAGCTGGGGCTGGACGAAGACGACGACGCGGGGCCGGTCCGGGATCGGCTGGGCGAGGTCGTGATCGGGCGGACGGCGCGGCAGGCACCGGAAGTGGACGGGGTCGTGCGGGTCCGCGGCGCGGCGGGCGCGCGCCCCGGAGAATTCATCCGGGCCCGGATCACGGAGGCACTGGAGTACGACCTGGCGGGCGAGCGAGTGATGGCATCGGGGGAGGCAGGCGCGTGAGGTCCGAGAGCGGTCGGCTGTATCAGCGGGCGCTGGCCCGGATCCCCGGCGGGGTGAACTCGCCGGTGCGTGCGTTCCGCGCCGTGGGGGGCGATCCGATCTTCGTGGCGCGGGCGGCGGGCGCGCGGCTGGAAGACGTGGATGGCAACACGTACGTCGACTACGTGCTGAGCTGGGGCGCCCTCCTGGCCGGCCACGCGGAGCCGGACATCGTGAGGGCGATCGCGGCGGCGGCGGAGCGCGGCACGAGCTACGGCACGCCGTGCCCGGTGGAGGTGGAGCTGGCGGAACTGGTGGCGTCCGCGGTCCCGTCGGTGGAGATGCTGCGCTTCGTGAACAGCGGGACGGAGGCCACCATGTCGGCGATCCGGGTGGCCCGGGGGGCGACGGGCCGGGATGTGATCGTGAAGTTCGCCGGCTGCTATCACGGGCACGCGGATTCGTTCCTTGTGCAGGCGGGGAGCGGGGTGGCCACGCTGGGGTTGCCGGACTCGCCCGGTGTGCCGCGGGCGCTCGCGGAGTTGACGGTGACGGTTCCGTTCAACGACCTGGCCGCGGTGGAGGACGTCTTCGCGGCGCAGGGCGAGCGGATCGCGTGCGTGATCGTGGAGCCGGTGGTGGGGAATGCGGGATACATCCCGCCGGAGCCCGAGTTCCTGGAGGGGCTGCGGGCGGTGACGCGCAGGTACGGCGCGCTGCTGGTGTTCGACGAGGTGATGACGGGATTCCGGGTGGCGCTCGGCGGTGCGCAGGAGCGGTTCGGGGTGGAGCCGGACCTCACCACGCTGGGGAAGGTGATCGGGGGCGGCCTGCCGGTGGGGGCGTACGGCGGCCGGCGGGAGCTGATGGAGCAGGTGGCGCCGGCGGGCCCGATCTACCAGGCGGGCACGCTGTCCGGGAATCCGCTGGCCATGGCGGCGGGGCTGGCGCAGCTCCGGCTGGTCCGCCAGGCCATGCCGTACGAGCGGCTGGAGCGTTTCGGCGAGGAGCTGGTGGCGGGGCTGAGGGCGGAAGCGGAGGCGCTCGGAGTGCCGTTCTGGGGTGGGGCGATGGGCGGGATGTGGGGGATCCACTTCGCCGAGGGCCCGGTCCGGAGTTTCGCGGATGCGAAGCGGGCGGACACGGCGCTCTACGGCCGGTTCTTCCGGGCGTGCATGCGACGCGGGGTGTACCTGCCTCCGTCGGCGTTCGAGGCAGCCTTCCTGTCCATGGCCCACACCCGGGCGGAGATCGACTACACGCTGGAGCAGATGCGGCTCGCGCTGCGGGAGGCGGTGGGGTAATGCTGCGGCGCGCCGGTGTATTCGCCGTCGCCGCGCTGATCGCGCTGGCGGGATGCAGGCCGGCGGGGCCGTTCGGAGGCGCGGCGTCCCCGGGGGGGATCCCGACGAGCGAGCCGGTGGTGCGGGTCGGCGTGGCGGTGGATGCGCCGCGGGTCGAGATCAGCGCTTCGTCGCCTTACGAGCTCGTGGTTCCCGGGACGGAGACCCGGATCTCGGCCGGCGCCGGCGAGGTGTGGACGTTCACGGCGGATGAGGCGGGGCGGGTGCTCGGACGGAACGCGGCTGGCCGGACGCTGGGCCCGGTATCGGCGATGGTCCGGATCGACCCATCGGAGGGCGGGCGCGTGCTGATCGACGGGCGGCCGTTCCGGGGCGGCGCGCTGGTGCGGAGCGCGGGGCCGGGGCGGTTGACGGCGGTCAACCTGGTGGCGCTGGAGTCGTACCTGCTGGGCGTCGTCCCGCGGGAGCTGGGCCCGAGGCCTCCGTCGGAGATCGAAGCGGTGAAGGCGCAGGCCGTCGCCGCCAGGACGTACGCGATCGCGACGCTGGGCAGCCGGGAGCGCTACGGATTCGACGTCTTCGCGACGATCGAGGACCAGGTATACGGCGGGGAGGAAGCGGAAGACTCGGTGGCGAGCCGGGCGGTGCGTGAAACGCGGGGCGAGGTGGTAACGTATCGAGGGACGCCGATCCTGGCCTACTACCATTCGACGTGCGGCGGGCGGACGGCGGCGGTGGAGGAGGTCTGGCCTCGCCCCCCGCAGCCGTACCTGAAATCCGTGTCCGACGAGATCGGACGGAGCGGGCGCTATTACTGCGACTTCTCGAACCGTTTCCGGTGGAGCGTGACGTGGAGCGGGGCCGAGCTGGTCACGGTGCTCGCGCGGACGCTGGTCGGCGTGGCGGGGGCGCCGCCGGAATCGGTGCGCAGGATCACGAACGTGAGCGTGACCGGGCGCACACCCTCGAACCGGGTGGAGGCGGTGCGGGTGGTGGTGGACGGGGGCGAGTACGTGATCCGGGGCGACTCGACGCGGTGGCTGCTGGCGCCGCCGAGCGGGGGGATCCTGAACAGCTCGAGGTTCGAGCTGCGGCAGGACCGGTCGGGAGGCGAGGTGGTACGGCTGGTGGTAGAAGGGGGCGGGTGGGGGCACGGCGTGGGGATGTGCCAGGTCGGAGCCATCGGGCGGGCCCGGGCGGGGCATGACTACCGGCGGATCCTCCGCGCGTACTACCGTGACACCGAGGTGACGCGGCTGTACTGACGGTCCCGGCCGAGCCGCCGCGATCCGCGTGCGCACACACTCGGGCACGTGCGCTCGCAGTGACGGACAATCCCAACGACAACCCTATGCGCAGCCGATGGAGCAGATCATGAAGGGCAGCCGCTCACTGGTGCTCGGTCTCGGCATCCTGTTCGCAGCCGCAGCAGGGGTGCAGGCCCAGTCGCTCGAAGACTACGATTACGAGAACCTGACCTTCCGGGGGCTGGGGGTGGACGTGGGCTACGTGTTCCCGAACAAGGTGAAGGGTGCGCCGGCGTTGGGGATCCGGGCCGATCTCGGGTACCTCGGGCCGGGCGTGCGAATCGCGCCGTCGCTCACATTCTGGAACTCGGAGATGCGGGCGGCGGAGCTGGACCGGTTGGCGGGACAGCTCAACCGCATCCCGCCGCTGCGGGAGCGGGGCGTCTCGATCACGGGGCGGGATCTGGGCACGGTGGAGTTGAGCGCCATCGGGCTCAACCTGGACGGCCAATACGTGTGGCTCGCACCGACCCGGTTGCTGGCCTACCTCGGCGCGGGTGCGGGGGTGTACGTGTTGAACGGCCGGGGGCAGGTCATCGAGGGGACGTTCGTGGAGGATCTCCTGGACTCGGTGACGCCGAGCCTCACGGGGCTCGCCGGCCTGGAGTACGCGCTCTTCGACCGGTTCCGCCTGTATGGGGAGGCCAGGTATACGTTCATGAGCGACGTACGCTTCGGCACGCTGCGCATCGGGGGCGCGGTGATGCTGCCGCAGTACGGGGATGTGGCGCGCATGGGCCGTCGGGACGGAGATGCCGGGCGGCAGGGGCGGCTGGCGCGCTGAGGGTGAGGAATCATGGATCGTGAGACGGGGCAGGCCATGAGCGAAGGGAACGAGATCCGGGTCGCGCTGCTGGGCACCGGCGCGATCGCACAGGTGGTGCACCTTCCCATCCTGACGCAGCTCCCGGGGGTGCGGGTGCGTGCGGTGTGCGACGCCGACCGGTCGAAGGCCGCGGCGATCGCCAGCCGGTTCAACGTGCCGGAGGTGTTCCGGAAAGATGAGGAAGTCTTCAAGTCGGATGAGATCGATGCGGTCCTGATCTGCACGCCGAGCTACCTTCATGCGGAGCAGGCGATCGCGGCGCTGGAGGGCGGGAAGCACGTTCTCGTGGAGAAGCCGCTGGCGCTGAGCGCCGAGGATGCCGGGAGGGTGCTGGACACGGCGCGCAAGACGGGGCGGCTGGCGAGCGTCGCGATGAACACGCGGTACCGACCGGACGTCCAGGCGTTGCGGCCGTTCGTTCGCGGGGGCGAGCTCGGCCAGCCGTTCCTGATCAAGGCGGGGTGGCTCAACCGCAAGGTGCGGGTCGTGCGGTCCACGTGGCGGCACAAGATCGAGACGGCCGGGGGCGGCGCGTTCATGGACCTCGGGGTCCAGATGCTCGATCTGGCGCTCTGGCTGCTCGGCTTCCCGCGGGTGCGGCGGATCGTGGCGCAGATGCACAAGGGGGAGCGGATGGAGGTCGAGGACACGGCGGTGGTGCTTCTCGAGGTGGAGAAGGGGCCGGTCATCTCGATCGAGGTCACGTGGAGCCTGTTCGCGGAGCGGGACCGGCATTACCTCGACGTGCTCGGGAGCAAGGGCTCTGCGTCGCTCTCGCCGCTCGCGGTGCACAAGGAGGTGGAGCACGGGCTGCTGGACGTGACGCCGCATCTCGAGCCGGGCCGTGAGAACCCGTACACCGCTTCGTACCGCGGGGAGCTGGTCCACTTCGTGGAGGCGATCCGCGGGGAGCGGCCGCTGGAGCCGCCGGCGGAGCAGGTGGAGCTGATGCGGCTCGTGGCGCTGGCGTACCAGTCGGCCAGAGAGGGGAGGGAAGTGGAGGCGTGAGTCGGGGTGCGCCGTACGGCGGTGGGTGGATACCCGCGCTGTCCGGCGCGCTGCTCGCGCTGGCGTTCCCGCCGTTCGAGCTGCTGGTCCCGGCGTTCGTCGGGCTGGCTCCCTTCCTGGCGTACTGCGCATCGCTGCCCGGCGGTCCTGCGGGGCGCCGGGCCGCCGCGCGTGGAGGGTGGATCCTCGGCGTCGCCTATTACGGGATCCTGCTGCACTGGCTCGCGGTTGCGCTCGCCCACGTGAGCCGGTTCGCGATCCCGGCGTACATTGTGGTGGTGGCGGGCATTGCGCTGTTCCCCGCTGCCGTTGGCGCCGCGTTCCACCTGATCCTCGAGCGGACCAGGATGCCACTCGCGCTCGCCGCCGCGGTGGTGTGGACGGCCATGGAATGGGCCCAGGGTCACCTGGGCCCGTTCTCTTTCCCCTGGCTCGGACTCGGCACGGCGCTGGCGCCGTACCCGCGGCTGGCCGGAGCCGCGGACCTGGTCGGATCGGGCGGCCTCACGTTCTGGCTCGCGCTGGTCAACGGGATGGCGGCGGGGATGATCGGGTGGATGGGGCGTTCCGGAGGGCCTCGCCGCCCGATGGTCAGGGCGGCCGTGGCGCTGGCCGTCACGGTGGCGGCGCCGGCGGTTTACGGGGCGTGGCGCGTCGCGACGCTCGAGATGCGTGCGGCGGCGCACGTCGCGTTGATCCAGCCGAACGTGGAACCGGGCGTGAAGCGGGATCGGGCGATCGCGGTCGACTCCTCGATGACGGCGCTGGCGCGGCTCACGAGGACGATCGAGCCGGGGAGCGCGGATCTCGTGGTCTGGCCGGAGGTGGCGATCCCGGCGGTGCTCGACCCCGGGGACGAGGACGGCCCGATCCGCCAGGTCCGGGCGCTCGCGGCCGGGGCAGGCGCGCCGATCCTCGCGGGAGCGTACGGCGCGGGCGTGGAAGGGAGCTCGCGACGCTACAATTCGGCGCTGCTGGTGCGCCCTGAGGGGGACGCAACGGCCGTGTACCACAAGCGCCGGCTGGTACCGTTCTTCGAGCACATCCCGCTGTTGCCGGGCGCCTGGGCCGAACGGGTCGCGGCACGGGACGGGCGCTACGCCTCGCTCCTCCCCGGGCCCCCAACGCCCTTGCCGATGGCGGCCGGGAACACGGGTTTCGGCGTGCTCATCTGCTTCGAATCGGCGTTCCCGGAGCTTGCGCGCGCGCAGGTCAATGCCGGCGCGGAGTTCCTCGTGAGCATCACGAACGATGCGTGGTTCGGCGGGACGCGGCTGCTCCCCCGGACGGGCGGATTTGAGCAGCACGCCGCACACCTGGCAATGCGCGCGATGGAATTGCGCCGGGGGATCGCCCGGGCGGCGAACACGGGGTATTCGATGGTGTTCGACCCGCTCGGCCGGGTCCACCGCCGATCCGCACTGGGCGAGCCGGCGGCGTACACGGCGGTGGCGCCGACGACGGACGAACGCACCCTCTTCGCCCGTACGGGCGCATGGCTCCCCGCGGCGTGCGCGCTGGCGACGGCGGCTCTGCTGGTCGCGGCGCGCGGCCGGGGGCGGCGGGGCGTTGCAATCTAGCTCGGGAACACCCCGGGCCTGGGGCCCGATTCGGACGAGCACCTCGTACGGCGGGCTCCTACGCCGGGCCGCTCGAGGGCGAGCCACCATGCCTCCGTCGCCCGGGTCATGATCCATCGCGGCTCGACGGGCGGTGGGGCGTTTTCGCTTGATCGCATGGCGAGATGACGTTATTTTAATGGGTTGACTGCCCGATCGGGGTGCTCAGATCCACAGGTGAGGCGGACGGTAATGAAGCAGGGGATCCATCCGGAATACGACGTGGCGACGGTCCAGTGTGCGTGCGGGCACACGTTCCAGACGCGCAGCACGGTGAAGGTGCTGAACGTGGAGATCTGCTCGGTGTGCCACCCGTACTTCACTGGCCGGCAGAAGCTGGTCGACACTGCGGGGCGCGTGGAGCGGTTCCGCCAGAAGTGGGGCGACACGAGCGGCGCGCGGAAGTCGTGAACCGGTGAGCCGGGGCGCGGGCGGGGGCGTGTTCCCGGCCGTGCGCGCCGCCGGCGGGTGACCGCCTGGTCGACGCGCGTAGCGGGCGTGGCGGTGGCCATGGTCCGGCGCGGGCGAGTCGGCGGGGCGGGCGCAGGACGGAGCATGGCCGTTGGCGACCGGGGCAGCCGGGCGCCATGGCGGTGAGCGGTTCGACGGCTGGTGCGCGATCAGCGCGAAGAGGGTATGATAAGGAGCCGGGGGATCCCGGCTCTTTCGGTGTAAGGGGGTGAAGCGTCGATGTGGCGAACGCGCGTACAGGAGGTCAAGCGGCGGTACGAGGCGCTCGAGGAGCGGCTCGCGGACCCGGCGGTGCTCGGCGATCCGGAGCGGCTGCGGGCGTACGCGCGGGAGCACGCGGAGCTGGTGCCGATCATCGAGGCGGCGGAATCGCTGGAGCGGGCGGAGTCGGAGCTGGAGTCGGCGCGGGAGCTGGCGCGGAGCTCGGATGACCCGGAGCTGGCCGAGCTGGCGCGGTCGGAGGTCGCGGAGCTGGAGGCGCGGGTCGAGGATCTGGAAGCCCGGCTGCGGCAGCTGGTCGTGCCGAAGGACCCGCTTGCGGATCGTGCGGCGGTGGTGGAAATTCGGGCCGGAACCGGGGGTGCGGAGGCGGGCCTGTTCGCGGGGGACCTGTTCCGGATGTACACGCGTTACGCGGAGTCGCGGGGCTGGACGGTGGAGCTCCTGGACGCGTCGGAGGGGGAGCTCGGCGGGTACAAGGAAGTGGTGTTCGTGGTGCGCGGCCGGGACGCGTACGGCGACCTGAGGAACGAATCCGGGGTGCATCGGGTGCAGCGGGTCCCGGAGACGGAGAGCCAGGGGCGGATCCACACGTCGGCGGCGACGGTGGCGGTGCTGCCGGAGGCGGAGGAGGTGGACGTGGTGATCCGGGACGAAGACCTGCGGATCGACGTGTACCGTTCGTCGGGTCCTGGCGGGCAGTCGGTGAACACGACGGATTCGGCGGTGCGGATCACGCACCTGCCGACGGGGCTCGTGGTGACGTGCCAGGACGAGAAGTCGCAGCACAAGAACAAGGCGAAGGCGCTGCGGGTACTCCGGAGCCGGCTGCTGGACATGAAGCTCGCGGAGCAGGAGGCGGAGCGGGCGCGGACGAGGAAGCTCCAGGTCGGGACCGGGGACCGGTCCGCGAAGGTGCGGACGTACAACTTTCCGCAGAGCCGGGTGACGGACCACCGGATCGGGCTCACGCTGTACCGGCTGCAGGAGATCCTGGACGGGGACCTGGACGAGCTGGTGGAGGCGCTGAAGCTCGCGCGGGAGGCGGAGCAACTGGAATCCACGCAGGTGGCGTGAGGTGGGTGGGGCGTCGGTGCGTGTCGGAGCGGCGCTGGACCGGGCGGCGTCGGCATTGGAGGCGAGCGGCATCCAGGATGCGCGGTTGGAAGCCGGGGAGCTGCTGGCCGGGGTCCTGGGTTGCAAGCGGCTGGACCTGCTACTCCGGCGGGAGGAGGAGCTGACCGGGGAGCAGCTCTCGGCGCTGGAGGCCGCCGTGCGGCGTCGCGCAGCGGGCGAGCCGCTACAGTACATCGTGGGGTGGACGCAGTTCCGGGAGCTGAAGCTGCTCGTGGACCGGCGGGTCCTGATTCCGCGCCCGGAGACGGAGGTGCTGGTGGAGGCGGTGTTGCGGTGGGCGTGGGAGCGGGTGCGGAGCGGACGGCGCGACGCCGGATCGCTGACCGCGCTGGACGTGGGGACGGGTTCGGGAGCGATCGCGTTGAGTCTGGCGCTGGAGGGGCCGTTCGGCACGGTCGTGGCGACGGACGTATCGGCGGATGCGCTGGAGGTGGCGGCGGAGAACGCTCGCCGGGCGGGGCTCGAGGGCCGGGTCGACCTGCGTGTCGGCGCGCTCTGGGAGCCGGTGCGCGGGGAACGGTTCGACGTGGTGGTGTCGAACCCGCCCTATGTTGCGGAGACCGAGCGGGACACGCTGCCGCGGGAGGTCGTGGATTGGGAGCCGGCGGCGGCGCTGTTCGGCGGGCCGGAAGGCCTCGACGTGCTGACGGCCATCATTGAGGGTGCGCCCGCGCACCTCAAACCCGGGGGACTGCTCGCGCTTGAGGTGGGGTACGGGCAGGCGGGGACCGTTGCGGACCTGATCCGGGAAACAGGAGTGTTCACCCCCGCGCGAATCGTGCGGGATCTTGCGAATCGGGAGAGGGTCGTACTGGCCGAGTACGGATCTCTTGCCAACGGGAAGGAAGGGCGCGAGCATGCTCGATAACACGTTCGAGAAGGCCCGGGAGCTCGGCCGTCTGCTCGGACAGACGGAGGAATACCGCGCACTGCAGCGGGCACGGCAGCGGATCGGGGAAGACCGGGAAGCGAACGAGCTGATCCAGCGTTTGAGCGTGCTGGAGGTGCAGATCACGCAGGCGCTCCAGCGGGGCGAGACGCCGTCGGAGGCGCTCCAGGCCGAGTACGAGCAGGTCTTCAACGAACTCCAGGCGAGCCCCGCGTACCAGCAGTTCGTTGCCGGTCAGGCCAATTTCGACCGGCTGCTGGCGCGCGTGAACGAGGAGATCGGCAAGGGAATCGAGGCGGGCGCGCAGTCGAGGATCATCCTTCCGTCCTGAGAAATCGATCGATGATCCAGCTGGAGTCCTTGCGTGGCGGCGCGTACCGGGTCCTGCAACCACTCACGGACTGGTTGACCCGGCATCGGGTACATCCGAACCTGCTGACCACGATCGGATTCGTGGTCACGGTGAGTTCTGCGATCGCGTTCCACCAGCATCGGGTCCATCTGGCGGGATTCCTGGTCCTGCTGGGTGGACTCTTCGACATCCTGGACGGCCGCATTGCGCGGCTGACGCGTCTGGGGAGCAAGTTCGGGGCGTTCTACGATTCGACGCTGGACCGGATCAGCGAGATCGCCGTGTACTTCGGGATCCTGTCGCTGTACAACGACTACCGGCTGGAGCTGGGCGATGTGGGCATGATCTACCTGATCATGCTGGCCATGGCGGGGTCCCTGATGATCAGCTATACTCGTGCTCGCGCGGAGGCATTGGGGCTCGACTGCCGGGTCGGGCTGATGCCGAGGGCGGAGCGGGTGGTGCTGATCGGCGGCGCGTCGCTGTTCTTCGGCGAATCGTGGGATGGCCTGGTCCTCAAGGTGGTGATTTTCCTTCTGGCGATTCTGACCAACATCACCGCGTTCCAGCGGATCGTATGGGTATACCAGCACGCGCGGGGCGTGCCGCTGGAGGATGAGCCGGCCACGGTAGGTACCTTAACGAACGAGGACGAGCGTGAGTAAGGGAGTGAAGATCGCTCCGGCGGAGGGCAAGCTCGGGGTCCTGCTGCCCGGCCTGGGCGCAGTTGCCACGACGTTCATTGCGGGTGTGGAGGCGGTGCGGCGGGGGTATGCGAAGCCGATCGGCTCGCTGAGCCAGATGGGGCACATCCGGCTGGGGAAGCGGACCGAGGGCCGTCAGCCGAAGATCAAGGATTTCGTGCCGCTGGCGTCGCTGGAGCAGCTCGAGTTCGGGGGGTGGGACCCGATCCCGGACGATGCGCTGGAGAGCGCTCGGGCGGCGGGGGTGCTCGAGGAGCGGGACCTGACGCCGATCGCGGACTTCCTGAAGTCGATCCGGCCGATGCCGGCGGTGTTCGACAAGGCGTACGTGCGGCGGCTGGATGGGACGAATGTGAAGCAGGGCCGGACGAAGCGGGACCTCGGGGAGCAGCTCCGGGAGGACATCCGGCGGTTCAAGGAAGAGCACGGGTGCGCTCGTCTGGTGATGGTCTGGTGCGGCTCGACCGAGGTCTTCATGAAGCCGACGGAGGCGCACGCGTCCATCGAGGCGTTCGAGCAGGCGATGGAGCGGAACGACCCGTCGATCGCGCCGTCGATGATCTATGCGTGGGCGGCGCTGATGGAGGGGGTCCCGTACGCGAACGGGGCGCCGAACCTGACGGTGGACATTCCGGCGCTGACGGAGCTCGCGCGGGAGCGCGGCGTTCCGATTGCGGGCAAGGACTTCAAGACCGGCCAGACGTTGATGAAGACGATCATCGCGCCGGGGCTGAAGGCCAGGATGCTCGGGCTCTCCGGGTGGTTCAGCACGAACATCCTGGGGAACCGGGACGGCGCGGTGCTGGATGACCCGGATTCGTTCAAGACGAAGGAAGAGTCGAAGCTCGGGGTCCTGGAGTACATCCTGCAGCCGGATCTGTACCCGGAGCTCTACGGGGAGGTCTACCACAAGGTCCGGATCAACTACTACCCGCCGCGTGGAGACAACAAGGAAGGGTGGGACAACCTGGACATCTTCGGGTGGCTGGGCTACCCGATGCAGATCAAGGTGGACTTCCTGTGCCGTGACTCGATTCTCGCGGCGCCGATCGTCCTGGATCTCGCCCTGTTCCTGGACCTGGCGCATCGCGCGGGGATGTCGGGGATCCAGGAGTGGCTGTCGTTCTACTTCAAGAGCCCGATGACGGCGCCGGAGCTGTATCCGGAGCACGATCTGTTCATCCAGCACATGAAGCTGAAGAACACCTTGCGGTATCTGATGGGTGAGGAGCAGATCACGCATCTGGGCATCGAGTACTACGAGTAAATGAGCCGGGGCATTTTCCTGGCGATCGAAGGGATCGAAGGATCGGGGAAGACGACGCAGACGCGGAAGCTGGTGGAGTGGCTGGAGCGCCGTGGCATCCCGCACGTTGCCGTGCGGGAGCCCGGCGGCACTCCGGTGGGTGAGGAGATCCGGAAGATCCTATTGGAGGGCGGAGCAGTGGACGCGCGTGCGGAGCTGCTCCTCATGCTCGCGGCCCGGGCGGCGCTGGTGGGGGAGGTGATCGTCCCGGCGCTGGAGGCGGGGAAGGTGGTGGTGACGGACCGTTTCGAGCTATCGACGCTGGCGTACCAGGGGTACGGGCGGGGGCTGCCGCTCGACGAGGTGCGCCGGCTCAATTCTTTTGCGACGGGAGGAGTCCGTCCGGACCTGACGGTGGTGCTGGACGTGCCGCAGGAGGAGGGGGAGCGGAGGCGGGCGGCGGCGGGCCGTGGTCCTGACCGGATCGAGCGTGCGGGCCGGGAATTCCACCGGCGGGTGGCGGAGGCATACGCCTTGCTTTCGAGCGAGGAACCGGCCATCGAGCGGGTCGACGGAACGGGGCCGGCGGACCGTGTGCACGAGGAGATCCGGGCGCGGCTGGCTGCGCGATTTCCGGAAACATTCGCATTCGGGCCGGGTTAGTAGACGATGTCGGCCGAGTCGCGGCCGGGTTCCGATGCATGTGGAGGGCTCATGAGAATGCGGCGTTCGATCCTGGCTCCCGTGGTGGTGGCGCTGGTGGCGCTGGTCACCGGCGGGTGGCTGTTGCAGCGGGGGGTCAGCCAGGAGCGGAACGTATACCTCCAGATGCAGCTCCTGGAGGACGTGCTGCGCCACGTCTCGGAGAAGTTCGTGGATGAGAAGGAGCCGGCGACGCTGTACCGGATGGCGATCGACGGACTCCTGAAGGAGCTGGGGGACCCGCACACGAGCTTCATGACGCCGGAGGACTACGAAGGGCTCCGGGTCCAGACGCAGGGGGAGTACGGGGGGCTGGGCATCCACATCGACGTGCGCGACGGCTGGGTCACGGTGATTTCGCCGTTGCCGGGGACACCGGCGCAGCGCGCGGGGCTCCAGGCCGGCGATAAGATCATCGAGGTGGATGGCGAGTCGACACGCGGGTGGACGGCGGACGACGCGGTGTCGCGGCTGCGGGGTCCGAAGGGAACGGCGGTGGAGATCAAGGTCTCGCGGGCCGGGGTGGATGAGGCGATCCCGTTCCGGATCGTGAGGGAGGAGATCGAGATCAAGTCCGTTCCGGCGGCGTACCTGATGGATGGCGGGGTGGGGTATGTGGAAATCCGCCATTTCAGCGAGCGGACGACGGACGATCTCCGCCAGGCCATCGACCGGCTGCGGAGCGAGGGGATGCGGGGCCTGATCCTGGACCTGCGCCACAATCCTGGCGGGCTTCTGGACCAGGGCGTGTCGGTGGCGGACCTGTTCCTGGACCGGGGGAAGGTGGTGGTGGAGACGCGGGGCCGGATGGCGATGCTGAACCAGAAGTACACGGCGGTGAGTCCGGACATGTATCCGGACCTGCCGATCGTGGTGCTGGTGGACCGGGCGAGCGCGTCGGCGTCGGAGATCGTGGCGGGCGCGCTCCAGGACCACGACCGTGCGTTGGTGATCGGGGAGACGACGTTCGGGAAGGGGTCGGTGCAGTCGGTGTTCCCGCTGGCGAACGGGAACTACCTGAAGCTAACCACGGCGCGGTGGTACACGCCTGTGGGGCGGTCGATCCAGAAGCCGTACGGCGCGAACGGGCTTCCGCTCGCGGTCGCGGACGAGTCGGAGGAGGCGGACAGCGCGTCGCTGGGCGAGCCGTATCGCACGGATGGCGGGCGGATCGTGTACGGTGGTGGTGGGATCCGGCCGGATGTGCCGGTGCCGCCGGATACGCTGACCACGCGTGAGGTGGAGTTCATGCGTGCGGTACAGCGGCACGGTTCGAAGTACCGTGACGCGGTCTACGCGTACGCGCTGCGGTACGGGCGGGAGCGGCCGAACCTGCGGCCGGGCTTCGAGGTGACGGGGGCGATGCTGTCCGAGCTGTATACGGAGCTGGTGGCGGCTGGGGTGGAGGTGGACCGGGAGCTGTACGACAGCGCGCGGCGGCTCGTGAGCCGGGATCTGGGGATCGAGATCACGCGTTCGAAGTGGGGCGAGGAGGAGTGGCGGAAGCGGCTGAACGCGGAGGATACGAAGGTCCAGCTCGCTGCACGGCTGCTCCGGCAGGCGAAGGATGTGCGGTCGCTTTTCGCGCTGGCGTCCGCGTACGCGGCGGAGCAGGGGGCGTCCGCGGCGGTCGAGGGCGGAGCGGCCCCGGCGGTGACGCCGCCGGAGCGGTGAGGCGGTGGGTGGGCGAGAGCGCGACGCGATAGACGAGCGTTGAGCGTATTCGCGTTTCTCGCCCTCGTGGGCGTCGGGCTCGCGGCCGGGTTCCTGGCCGGGCTGATCGGCATAGGAGGAGGGGTACTGATGGTACCCTTCCTCTATTTCTTTTACGGCAGTGGCGTCTGGTCGGGGGTGGAGGTGGCTCCCTCCCTGGCGCCGATCGTGGCGCACGCGACGAGCCTGTGCATCATCGTGCCGACGGCGGCGTTGGGAGCGTGGTCGCACCACCGTGCAGGGCTGGTCGTATGGCGGGTGGCGATCCCGATCGCTGTGGGCGCGATGGTTGCGGCGGTGTTCGGGGCGCGGCTGGCGCCGGCGTTGCCGGGCGAGGCCCTGAAGCTGGGGTTCGGCGTGGTGCTCGTAGCCGCGGGGCTGCAACTCATCTTCGGACGTCGGGTGGAGTCGGGGACGGCGGAGCGGCGGGTCGGCCTGGCGGTGACCGTGCCGGTCGGCATGGCGGTCGGGTTGCTTTCGGCGCTCATGGGGGTCGGCGGCGGGCTGGTCGGGGTTCCGCTGCTAGTGTACGTCGTGCGGCTCGATCTCCATCGGGTTGCGGCGACGTCGCTCGCGGTGGTGGCGTTCGCGGCGGCGGCGGGTGCCGGGACGTACATGGTCAGCGGCGCGGGCGTGTTGGGCCGTCCGGAGGGGAGCGTGGGCTACGTACACCTGTGGGCGGCGCTCCCGCTGGCGATCGGGGCGCTGGCGGCGGTGCGGGTCGGCACGGCGGTGAACTGGCGCATGCCGACGCAGCGGCTGCGGTCGATCTTTGCCATCTTCTTCATGCTGATGGGCGTGAATCTGATCGTGGACAACCTGCGATCGATCCTCTGACTATGGGCGGGTACGGCGGGTGGCGGGCGGGCCGCCCCGGGGAAACGCTGCGAGGATGGCGACGGACCGGCTCGTGATCCTGGCGGCGAGGCCGGCGGCGGGATACGTGATGCACGGTCTCACGCCTCCGCTTCCGCCGGATGATGCGGCTGCGGCGTACGAGGCGGGGCTCCGGGATGTGGTTGCGCTCGCGGCGCGGGAGCGCGCGCGGGTGGAGATCTGGTACGAAGACGCGGCGCGAGCGGGCCGATATTTCGAGGCGGAGTTCCCGCACGTGCCCCGGGTGGCGCAGACGGGCGGCGAGCTCGGGAAGCGGGTGAGGGATGCGCTGGCGTGGTCGTTTGCCGGAGAAGCGCGGTCGGCGATCGTGCTCTGGAGCGATGCGCCCACGCTGCCGGACGGTCTCCTGACGGCGGCGCTGTCCGATCTGCGAGAGGCGGACGTGGTGGTGGGCCCGAAGGAGGGCGACGGGTATTACCTGATCGGGGTGCGGGCGGCGGCCTGGTCGATGGCGGAGCCCATGCTGGAATCGCTGCCCCTCACGGAACGGCCGCCATACCGGAGGATGATCGAGCGCGCGGCCGAGGTGGGGGCGGATCTCCGGATCCTTCCGGCGTGGTACGGGATCGATGGGATCGAGGCGCTGCGCCGGGCGCGTCTCGATGCGGGGCCGTCCACGCACCTCGGGCGGTGGTTGGCCGGTACTGCGGCGCGGCGTTATATTGGCGACCAATGACGGTTGCCGGGGAACCGAGGGCACCGAAGCTGCGAAACGAATCCAGGGCCCGGACTCGGCCGACGCCGAGCCCCGGGCTCATATTGTTCGTGGCCGTCCTCGCCATGAGCTGGGCGGGCCCGCTGGTGCGATTCGCGACGGCGCCGGCGGTGGTCATCGCGGCGTGGCGGCTCGTGTTGTCGGTCGCGATCATCGGCTCGATCCTGGCCCTGCGAGGCGACGCCCTGCGGGCGGCCAGGGAGCTGGCCCCTCGGGACTGGGCGCTCGCCGGACTCTCCGGGCTGCTCCTGGCAGGGCATTTCTGGACGTGGATCGCGTCGCTCGAGCTGACGACCGTGGCGAGCTCGGTGGTCCTGGTGTCCACGCAGCCGGTGTTCGTGGGCGCGTTCTCGGCTGCGTTCCTGGGGGAGCGTCCGGCGCGCCGGCAGTGGCTCGGGATCATCATCGCGGTTGCCGGCGCCGTGGTGATCGGGTTCGGGGACTTCGGCACGGGCCGCGCGGCGCTCCTCGGCGACCTGCTCGCCGTGAGCGGGGCGGTGCTGGCCGCGGGGTATTACGTGATCGGCCGACGGCTGCGCCAGCGGCTCGACCTCTGGACGTACACGGGGATCGTCTACGGAATCGCCGCGGCGCTACTCGTGGCGGCGTGCCTGGTCCAGGCTGATGTGTCGCTGACCGGCCATGGCGCGCGGGACTGGCTGGTGTTCACCGCCCTCGCCCTCGGGCCGATGCTGCTCGGCCATACCGGTGTGAACTACGCACTACGGTATGTCCGAGCGTACGTCGCGAACCTCAGTCTGCTGGGCGAGCCGATCGGCGCGACGCTGATCGCCTGGCTCCTCCCGTCGATCGGGGAGGTGCCATCGGCGCAAACGGTCGTCGGTGGGGCGCTGATCCTCGGGGGGATCGCGCTGGGCACGTGGCGGGTGGGGCCGGGGCGGGGCGGAAGCACTCGCTAGCGGCCTGAGGGGGCGAGACCGGAGCGCCGGGGCTGGCCCGCACTACGATCGTATTGGCCGCTCGATCCATGGACAATCGGGGAGAAAGAGCGTTGATTGCGAAGGTCGCGGGGAGGCGCCTCGACTGATGGCGGCGCGGGTCGAAGTCTGGCGGGGCGCGGTCGTCGAATCCCGCCACGACGTGAGTGTTGCCGTCGTGGATGCGGCGGGCCGGCTGCGGGCGTGGGCGGGTGAACCGCATCTGGTCACGTACGCCCGATCGGCGATCAAGCCGTTCCAGGCATTGCCGCTGGTCACCGATGGGGCGGCGCGGCGGTTCGGGTTCGGGGCCACGGAGCTCGCGGTGTGCTGTGCCTCGCACAACGGAGAGCCGGGGCACCTGGAGGCGGTGTCGCGGATCCTCGAGCGGATCGGTGCGGACCCCGGAGAGCTGGCGTGCGGTCCGGCGCAGCCGCTGGGGGAGGCGGCGGCGAGGCGGTTGCGGGAGCTCGGCGAGACGCCGGGGCGGCTGCACAACAACTGCTCGGGCAAGCACGCCGGGATGCTGGCGCTGGCGCTGCACCATGGCTGGCCGCGCTCGGGCTATCACCGGGCGGATCATCCGGTCCAGCGTCGCATACTGGCCGAGGTGGCGGATTGGGCCGGGATCCCGGTGGAAGATCTCGGCGTGGGCGTGGATGGTTGCGGCGTGCCCACGGTGAGCATGCCGCTCGCCGCGCTGGCGGGTGCGTTTGCGCGGTTCGCGGCGGCGGCGCGGGCGGGGGACGGCGGAGCGGCGGTCATCGCGGATGCCATGGTGCGCGCCCCCTGGTACATCGGGGGGACGGACCGGCTCTGCACGGAGCTCGTGGACGCGGCAGGGGGGCGGATCCTGGCGAAGATCGGGGCGGAGGGGGTCTATGTCGCGGCGATCCCGGGCGCGGAGCTCGGCGTTGCGTTGAAGGTCCATGACGGTGCCCGGCGGGCCGCGGAGCCGATGCTGATTGCGGTGCTCCGTGCGTTGGGTCTGCTGTCGGAGGACGAGGTGGCGCGCCTGGCGCGGCACGCGCACCCGGAGGTAGCGAACACGCGAGGGGAAGTCGTGGGCGTCATCCGGGCGTCCGTGGCGCTGGAGTCCGGCGTTGGATAAGGAAACGCGTGCACTGGTGACGTTGTCCGCGGCGCTGGCCGCAGAAGATCCGGAGGCTTTTTCGGCAGCGGTGGATCGTGCGATCGCGGATGCGGATCCGGTCGCGGTCGAGGAGGCCCTGCTCCAGAGCTATCTGTTTCTCGGCTACCCGGCGGCGCTCGGAGGGCTGGCGGTCTGGCGGGAGCGTTCCGGGCGTCCGGCAGGGGATCCGGCACCGGAGGATTGGGGTGCCTGGGCGGATCGTGGGGCGAGGGTCTGCGCAGCGGTCTACGGAGGGCAGTACGAGCGGCTGCGTGCGAACATCGCCCGGTATCACCCGGACATGGAGCGGTGGATGGTGGTGGAGGGGTACGGGAAGGTGCTGGGCCGGCCGGGATTGGCGCTGAAGACGCGGGAGTTGTGCATTGTGGCGATCCTCGCGGTGCGGGGCGCGCGAGTCCAGCTCTATTCTCACCTGCGCGGCGCGTTGAACGTGGGGGCGGAGATGGCCGAGGTGGAATCGGCGCTGGCGTGCGCACTGGACTACGCGAGCGAGGATCGGGCGCGCACGGCGTGGGAAGTGTGGTCCGAGGTGCGGCGGCGGCGCGAGGGCGCCGCCGCGCTGGAGGGTAGGGGCGGCAACAATGTTCGTTGATTACGTCGTCATCAACGTGTATGCGGGCACGGGCGGGTCGGGCGCGGTCGCGTTCCGCCGGGAGAAGGGCGTGCCGCGCGGCGGGCCATCGGGTGGGGATGGGGGGAAGGGGGGCGACGTCAGGATCCGGGCGGACAAGAACCTGGCCACGCTCCTGGACTACCGTTACCAGCAGCACTACCGGGCGGAACGGGGGCAACACGGCCAGGGGAAGAACCGCGCGGGCCGCGACGGCGAGGACCTGATCCTGCGCGTTCCACCGGGCACCGTGGTCCGGGATGCGGACACGGGCGAGCTGCTCGGGGAGCTGATCGAGGACGGCGACGAGATCATCGTTGCCCGGGGCGGGCGGGGCGGGCGCGGAAACGCGGCCTTCGCCACGCCGACGCGGCGGGCGCCGACACACTGGGAGCCGGGGGAGGAAGGGGAGGAGCGCCGGGTTGCGTTGGAGCTGAAGCTGATCGCGGACGTGGGGCTGGTCGGCGAGCCGAACGCCGGGAAGTCCACGTTGCTGGCGGCGATCTCGGCGGCGAGGCCGAAGATCGCGGACTATCCGTTCACGACCCTGACGCCGAACCTGGGCGTGGTGCAGCTGCCCGGCCACCGGACGTTCGTGGTGGCGGACATTCCCGGGATCATCGAGGGCGCCCATGAGGGCCGTGGCCTGGGGTTGCGATTCCTCCGCCACATCGAGCGCACGCGAACGCTGGCGTACCTGGTGCCGGCCAACTCGGACGACGCGGATGCGGAGTACAAGCGGCTGCGTCGCGAGGTGGCGGCGTATTCCCGGGAGCTGGCGGAGCGTCCGCACTGTCTGGTGATCACAAAGATGGACCTGCTCGGCCCCGACGAGCCGGCCCCCGCGGTCGATGCGCCGGAGGCGTGGGGGCGATTCGAGATCTCGGCGGTCGCGCGCCGCGGGCTGGAGGAACTGCTGGAGGGGCTCTGGCGGAAGCTGGCGGAGACGGCGGGGTTCGGGGCGGCCGAGGAGCCGTGGGCGGACACGCCCGAGCCGTAATGGCGTAACCGGGGCGGCCGGGCGAGGGGGCGACCGGTTCGCGGGCGAGAGCGGTCGGTCGCAAACGCGGCGGCACCGCGCGAGCACCGGCAGTCGTCGCGGTGTGAGCACGTCGGTCCGTAACGCGAGATCGAGGGACGGAGCTGCGGCCCCATGAATCCGATGGATGAGGAACTGCGGGCGCTCCTCCACCTGCGCCTGCTGCCAGGCATCGGCGATCTCCGGTTGTGGCGACTCCTGGAGCGGTACGGGTCGGCGCGAGCGGCGCTGGAGGCCCCGGCGGCGGAGCTCGGTGCGCGGGCGGCGGAAACGCGCGACTCCCGGCGGTTGCTCGAGCGGCTGGACCGGGCCCTGGCGACGATCGACCGGCTCGGCATCCGCGTCCTCGTCAGGGGCAAGCCGGGTTATCCCACCCGTCTCGAGCGCTTGCACGATCCTCCGGCCGTGCTGTTCGCACTCGGGCGGGCCGAGCTCCTCGATCGGGTCGTGGTGGCGGTCGTCGGAACGCGGCGGTGTACGGAATACGGTGCGGCGATGGCCAAGGCGATCGCCGGGGAGCTGTCCCGGATGGGCGCGGTGGTCGCGAGCGGCCTCGCCCTCGGGATCGACGGCGCCGCCCACGTGGCAGCGCTGGAGGGCGGCACGGTTGCGGTACTCGGGTGCGGGATCGACGTCCCCTACCCGCAGCAGCACGCCCGGCTGCAGGAGAGGATCGGGGTGGAGGGGCTGCTCCTGTCGGAGTTCCTGCCGGGTGAGCCGGCGATGCGGGGGCATTTCCCGAAACGGAACCGGGTCCTGGCCGCGATCTCGCACTGCGTCGTCGTGGTGGAGGCTCCCGCGAAGAGCGGCGCGCTGATCACGGTCGATCACGCGCTGGACCTGGGGCTGGAGGTATGCGCGGTACCCGGGCCGGTGGGACGGCGGACGAGCGAAGGGACGAACCGTCTGATCCAGGAAGGCGCACATCTGGTCACGAGCGGCGCGGACGTGGTGCAGTATGGGAAGCTCCATGCGCTGATGGGTCCGTGGGCGACGAAGGAGGATCGGGCGACGTCGCCTCCGCAGGAAACCGGGCCTGTAGCCCGCCGGGTGTGGGGCGCGCTCGGCTCCGAGCCGATCAGCGTGGACGAGCTGACCACGCGGACGGGTCTGGCTGCGGGCGAGGTCCTGGCCGCGCTCCTGGAACTGGAGCTGGTGGGCATGGCGTGCCAGGTGGCCGGGCAGCGGTATGCACGGGTTTGAGCGGCGCAGCCGGGACTGGGACGGCGGCGGGAGGTGCTCGGGGGAGCGCGCGACGGAATGGACGCCGCCAGGAGCGGGCGGGTTCGGGTGAGTCGGCAGGGGATGCGTCGCCTCCGATCACCGGTCATGGAGTGCCGGGTCCGGAGTCGGAGGATGGTTTTCCGGTGGTTCCGCGTCGGCGCGCGGAGGGGGATGGCGCGGGCCCGCAGCGGGGAGGCGCGCGGCAACCGCAAGATCGGTAAGGTGTATAAGTTGCCGTGAGCCCGCGATTCCTGTACGTACACGTTCCGTTCTGTGCGCGCCGGTGCAGCTACTGCGATTTTGCGGTGCACGTCGCGCGCACGCCGCCGGTGGACGCCTGGCTGGCCGCGATCGAGGCGGAGCTGGCGGGGGTCGTGCGCCGGGAGGGGTGGACGGAGAAGCCGGTGCTCCGGACGGTGTACGTGGGCGGGGGCACGCCGTCGCTGCTCGGGCCGGGCGCAATGAACGCGCTGCGGGAGCAGCTTTCCCGGTACGTGGAGCTCGACGGGGTCGAGGAGTGGACCGCGGAGGCGAACCCGGAGAGCCTGACGGCGGAGCTGGCGCGGGATTGGCGCGCGGCGGGTGTCAACCGGATCAGCCTCGGAGTCCAGACGTTCCATGAGCCGGCGCTCCGCTGGATGGGCAGGTTGCACGGGCCGGACGGGGCGGAGCGTGCGGTGCGGGCCGCGCGGGAGGCGGGGATCACGAACGTGAGCGTGGACCTGATCTTCGGGCTCCCGGCCCGGCTCGGGCGGGACTGGGGATCGGATCTCGCGCGCGCCCTGGAGCTCGAACCCGAACACATCTCCCTGTACGGTCTGACGGCGGAGGCGGGCGCGCCGCTGGGGCGGTGGGTGCGGGCGGGGAGGGAGGTGCTGCCGGACGAGGAGGCGTACGCGGAAGAGTTCCTGCTGGCAGCGGAGCGGCTGCCCGCCGCCGGGTTCGTGCACTACGAGGTGTCGAACTTCTCGAAGCCGGGTCGCGAGTCCGTGCACAACCGGGCGTACTGGACCGGCGAAGCGTACGTGGGTCTGGGCCCGGGCGCGCACTCCTACCTGCCGCCGCGGCGCTATTGGAACGTCAGGGATTGGAATGCGTACGTGGCCATGCTCGGTCGCGGCGAACTGCCGGTGGCGGGCGAGGAGCGGGTCACGGGGAGCGCTGCGGCACTGGAGCGGATCTGGCTCGGACTCAGGACCGCCGAAGGGATCGAGGGCATGGCGTGGAGCGCCGGGCAGGAACGGCTCCTGCGCAGATGGCGGTCGGAGGGGTGGGTCCGCGAGGATGCGGACGCCGTGCGGTTGACGCCACGAGGCTGGCTGCTCCTCGACCGGCTCGCGGTGGAACTGGAGGGGGCCGCTTGACGTAGCTCCGCCCCGCAAGGCACATTCGAATCGGAAACGGCCCTGACAGCCGGAGTGCAGTACCATGAGCGCCGACGTGCTCAGCGACAGGGAACGACAGGTCCTCGACGCGGTCATCCGCACGTACGTGGAGACGGCGGAGCCGGCGGGGAGCCGCACGGTTGCGCGGCGGTTCTCGCTGGGAGTTTCCGCGGCCACGGTGCGGAACACCATGGCCGACCTGGAGGAGAAGGGGTTCCTGTACCATCCCCATACGTCGGCGGGGCGCGTCCCCACGGATCGGGCGTACCGGTACTACGTGGATACGCTGATGCGCCCGGTCCGCCTGACCCCGGCCGAGCAGCGTCGGTTGCGGCGTCAGCTGGAGGATGGGGGCGACGGGGGCAACGCCATCGAGCGTCTCATCCGGAGGTCCGCGCAGGTGATCGGTCTGCTCACCGATGAGCTCGGCCTGGCGATCACGCCGCGGATGGACCAGGCGATCCTGGAGAAGCTGGAGCTGGCCTCCATTGCCAGCGACCGGGTGCTCTTGGTACTGACGCTGAGCGGGGGCGTGGTCCGGACGGTGTACGTGGACCTGCCGATCAGCGTTCCGCTGGAGGCGTTGGTCTCCGTGACCATGATCCTGAACGAACGGCTGGCGGGGCTGAGCCTCGACCAGGTGAGGCAGACGTTGCCGGAGCGGTTGCGGGACTCGGCGAACCCGGATGATCCGGGGACCACGGAGCTGCTCAACATCTTCATCCAGTCGGCGGACGACCTGTTCGATCTGCCGCCGTTGACGTCGGACGAGATCCATCTCGGCCAGGCGAGCGTACTGGCGAACCAGCCGGAGTTCTCGAGCGAGAGCCAGCTCAAGAGCCTGATCGAGCTGACGGAGCAGCGGCAGCTGCTGGCGGATGTGTTGAGCAATCGGGCGCACGAGACGAAGCTCACGATCACGATCGGATCGGAGCACGGGCATCCCGCGCTGCAGGGTTTCACGCTGGTGACGTCGGCGTACAGGATGGGCTCGCTGTCCGGCGTGATCGGAGTGATCGGTCCGACGCGGATGCCGTACGAGAAGGTGGCGGCGATCGTGGAGTACACGAGCGCGCTGGTGTCGGAGTTGACGGCGCTGCCGGGGCATTCGGAGCGGATCGATCGGGGTGGAGATCTGAGGTCGTGATGCCGCGGGTGTGCGGCGAACGTACTCCAGAGCGCGGCACGCGCGATCGAGGACGAGTGGATGCGGGACTATTACGAGATCCTGGGCGTACCGAGGGACGCTGACCAGGAGACCATCAAGAAGGCGTACCGGAAGCTGGCGCTCCAGTACCACCCAGACCGGAACAACGGCTCGCCGGAGTCGGCGGAGAAGTTCCGGGAGGCGACGGAAGCGTACGAGGTCTTGCGCGACCCGGAGAAGCGGGCGGCGTACGACCGTTACGGCCACGCCGGGGTGAAGGGTGGCGTCGGGGCCGGCGCGGGGTTCAGTGGGTTCGACTTCGCGGACGCGCTCGAAATCTTCATGCGGGATTTCGGCGGGTTCGGCGCGTTCGAGGATCTCTTCGGCGGGCGCGTGGGGCGGCGTGGGTGCGGAGCGAGCCGTCGGGGTTCGGATGTGCGGGTGAGCGTGGGCCTGACGCTGGCGGACGTGGCGGCGGGCGTGCGGCGCACGATCCGGGTTCCGGTGATGGATCCGTGCGAGGCGTGCGCTGGCACGGGGTCGGCGGGCGGCGCGCCGCCGGTCCGTTGCGGCACCTGCGGCGGGACGGGAGAGCTGCGGCGGGTGCAGCGGTCGATCCTGGGGCAGATGGTGAGCGTCACGCCGTGCACCACGTGTGGTGGGGACGGCGAGGTGATCGAGCACTTCTGCGAGGAGTGC